>MDTA01111663.1_pt1 | contig 16298 bp, 4 predicted proteins | sample 811151 | NCBI WGS metagenome assembly MDTA01 (sample SAMN05326648, study PRJNA326480) | marine metagenome | isolation source: seawater | place: Indian Ocean: South | collected 2010 | reverse complement strand
TATAATGATTATGGTAGAGATGGAGGACGCGGTTCTGCCGGAGTAGTTAGAATTATTTGGGGTCCTGGTAGATCATTCCCAAATACTAATACTGAGGATGTTTGATAATTGATTTCTCATAAAAAATGTGCTCCGATTAGGAGTGTGTGATGATAATTTGTCTAAATAAAAGAGGATATTAAAAACGTTACTTACCCCCGAAGAGAGATGTCAAGACTTAGAGTTAACTCACTCACCAATAAAACTAATGATGGGGCCCCAGTGTTTACGCATGGTGCATCTGTTGTTGGTGTTGTTACTGCTACTTCCTTTAAGGGAGATGGATCCGGACTGACAAATATTACAGGAGCAACTGCTATTATTAATAGTGGCGTTCCATATGGAACTGCAACTGGAATTAATTTCGGAAATAACTTTTCAGTAGATTCTATAGATGCTCAAGGAAATGCTACTCTGAGCATAGATCTTTCCTCTATAGATTTTAGTTCCGAGATCGGTCCAGCAGTAGATGCTGCAGTTGCCAATCTTGTTGGTACAGCTCCTGCAACTATGGACACAATACAAGAATTAGCTTCGGCGATGGGAGATGATCCAAACTTTTCTGTTACACTCGCCACATCTTTAGCCGAAAAGGCAAATCTTGCCGGAGCAGCTTTTACTGGAGACGTGACCATTTCAGGAAGTATTTCTGCTACTTCATTCTCCTTTGCTAACCTGACGGAGCTTTGATACATGGCTATTCAAGATACGGATTATTTCCTGATTGATGATGATGGTGTCACTAAAAAAGTTACTGCTCTTAATCTCAAAAACAACATGCTTGGGGATTACTCAAGTAAAAAATTGCTGGTCAATTTAAGTGATTACAGTTCTCGTTTCATCTATGCTGGTGATATGAGAAATAAGTTGTTGGATAGTCACTGGATGGTAATAGAAAGCGGTGGACAATCTTACAAAGCAAGTGGAACGAAAGTCCTTGATTATCTTGGACCAGCACCAGTAGCAGCTACTGGTGAAGATATTACAACATCTTTCTGGGAGATTAGTAATCGTTTCATTTCTTCCCCATCTTCCGACTATACTGGAGCATATGACGTTGGAGAGGTTCAGACCAATTTTCAAGGAGATGGAAGAGTTTATATTGGAGTAAAGGTTACGGCAGCAACTACATTTTATAATGATGTTCCGATCGCAGGTGTTCAAGTTCTGGGTAGCGATGGATCTACTCTCAAAGAGTCTTGGATCTTCAATACCAGCACTGGCGGTACCGGCAATTCATGGCAAACTCATAGTAGTCAAAAATATGGATCTTCTAGTTATGGTTTTCCCATAACTCCTGAGGCGGCATCTAGCCTATTCTATATGAATATTAGCACCAGTAGAGGAACTGGTAGATTCACTTGGACAACTTCAACTGGTTCAAGATATACAGGTGCTGCTGATGGAATTAGCAGTACTTATGCGACTCAGGCCGCTCCTGTTGGAAATGGTCAGGTTTCTCAATCATACAATACTTATTATGCATATCGAGAGACAAGTGGTTCTACAAGATATTCTGGGGCTGTAATGAGAAGTCCTGAAATTAATTTTTCTGGCGGCGAAATAATTAGAGTCATTCATGCGCTTACTGGTTATAGTAGTACTCCAATGAGTCAATATGATAGTTTATATGTTGGAGTTTATTAATAATAAATACAATTAATAGGACAAAAATTTACTCATTCCACTTACTGTAAAAGGATATGTCAAAACTTAGAGCCAATGAAATTGTAAATCATGAGGATACTGGATCCCCAAGTTTTCCTTATGGTGCAACCACTCCGGTGCCAACCGCTAACGATCAGTTTGCAAATAAGTCATATACTGATTCTGTTGCTTCTACAGTATCTTCTGATATTAAAAATACGATTTCAAGTACTCCTCCAGAAAGTCCAGTAGTAGGACATTTTTGGACAGATACTTCTAAAGCTAGAATTTCTTTGAAGATTTGGAATGGAGATTCTTGGGTATTTTTAAAGAATAGTCGTGAGCGTCTGACTGGTCAGGTTGTTTCTCCTCCTACTATCATTAACCCGAATCTTTCAAATCCTTCTGGATTTGTTAAAATTATTCCAACTATGCTGACTCGTACCTCAGCTGTTGTTGCAAATGCAAGATTTATAAAATCCCAATGGTCTAAGGATGGCGTAGCAATTTCTCAGCATACCAATGCTGATGCGGAATATTATGTAACGGAAGTTGGTACATATAAGTATGAAGAAACTTGGGCTGATGATTTTGGAGTTGAATTGACCACAAGTGAAACCATGGTCATTAATGCCGATGCCGGTACTATTAATGAACAACCAATCATGGCATCTACGAACGGCACATTGGTTCCAACAACATTGAATATTACTCGACCTACTGTTTCGGCTGCAACTCTTTCCGAGGTCAAGTGGTATAAGGATGACGTAGTAATTCCTAACCTGACAAGTTTGTCACTGTCTCTGCCAAAACTTATAACGGCGATTGGTACATATAGATATGAGGAGACTTGGATTGACGAATTTGGAAATCCTGTAGCACCAAGTGTATCTTTAGAGATTGCTGCTCCTCGTGGTGTTATAGACGCCGAAGCAGCAATTTCAAGTTCTGATGGGATATACTATCCAACAACATTAACTGTTGCAAGACCCGTTGTTTCCGAGGCAACATTTTCAGAAGCTAAGTGGTATAAGGATGATGTAGAGATTCCTGGTGCAACAGGCACGACATTTCAGGCCACAGAAATGGCTACATTTAAGTATGAAGAGACATGGATTGACATGTATGGAGATGAAGTAACTCCAAGTGTAAGCATGTTTGTCTCTGCTCGCGATGGTGTTATTGATGCTCAACCAGTAATTACAGATCCTAAGAGTCATTTATCTGCACCACAGACTCTCCCAGTTGTTTCAATTATTCCAACAACACTTACTGCTTCCAGACCAACCGTTTCTCATGCAGTCTTTGGTGGATCTAAGTGGTATAAGGATGATGTAGAAATTGTCGGTATAACTGGAGTAGAGTTAGCCGTATCAGAACTTGGTACATATAAGTATGAAGAGACTTGGGTAGATGAATTTGGAGTTCAAGTGCTCCCTACTCAGAGTGTAGTTATCCATGCAAATAATGGTGTAATTAATTCGCCACCAAGTATTTCAGATTCAAATAGTGGATATATTCCAACATTAATGACTGCTGTATCTGCATCAGTTTCTGATTCAACATTTACGAGTTCTAAGTGGTATAAGGATGACGTAGAAATTTCTGGTGCAACTGGATCAACATATTATGCAACAGAAATGGGTACATATAAGTATGAAGAGATCTGGATTGACGATCTTGGAAATCAATTGACTACAAGTACGACTTCAGTTATTACTGCTCATGCTGGTTCTATTGATGCCCAACCAACTCTTGCGAGTTCTGATGGAACATACTACCCAACGACATTAACAGTTTCTAGACCAACTGTATCTAACCACGTAACTTATCTTGGTTCTAAGTGGTATAAGGATGACGTAGAAATCTCTGCTGCAACGGGATTTGAATATCAAGCAACAGAAATGGCTGTATATAAGTATGAAGAGACTTGGGTCGATATCTTTGGTACTCAATTGCATCCAACTGTAAGTGCAAACATTCTTGCTCGTCCCGGTGTTGTAGATTCTGATCCAAGTATCTCAAACCCACAAGCTGGAATTATCCCAATCATTCCAACAACACTGAGTGCTACTTCACCAACTGTTTCTCATGCAACCTTTAGTGGATCTAAGTGGTATAAAGATGATGTAGAAGTTACCGAGTCCGCAGGACTAAAATTCCTATATGTATCAGAACTTGGTACATATAAGTATGAAGAGACTTGGGTTGATGAGTATGGAACACAGTTATTCCCAAGTTTGACCACTATCATTGATGCTAATTCTGGTAGTGTCAACTCCCAACCAACTATTTCAGATTCAAACAGCGGATATATTCCAACAACATTGACTGCTGAAGCATCAGAGGTTGTAAATGCAACATTTATGGGTTCTAAGTGGTATAAGGATGACGTAGAAATTTCTGGCGAGACTGGATCGGTACTTCAAGTAGGTTCAGCTTCAGCAGACATGGGTGCTTATAAGTACGAAGAAACCTGGGTTGACAATCTGGGAACACAGTTTACTCCAAGTGCGAGTATGGTTATTACCGCTCGTCCTAGTGTTATCGATGCTCTCCCTGCAATCTCAAGTTCTAATGGATCCTTCTATCCAACAACACTGACTGCCGCTCAAGCAACTGTTGCAAACGCATCATTTGTAGGTTCTCAGTGGTATAAGAATGGTGTAGCTATTCCTGGCGCAACTGGCTTCGTATTGGAAGCAACAGAGATGGCTGAATTTAGATATCAAGAGACTTGGGTTGACCTTTTTGGAAGTCAGATATCTGCAAGGGCAGATATAAATGTCAATGCTCGTCCTGGTGTTGTTGATGTTCAACCAAGTATTTCAAATCCAAAGGCTGGATCTACTCCAATTATTCCAACAACACTGACTGCTACTAGACCAACGGTTTCTCATGCAGATTTTGTTGTTTCTAAGTGGTATAAGGATGGATCTCTAATTGCCGATGCAACAGGGTTACAACTAAGTGTATCAGTTGTTGGTTCATATAAGTATGAGGAGGTTTGGGTTGATGAATATGGAACCGAACTGACACCAAGTTTAACAGCGATTGTAAACGCTGATGCTGGTAGTATTGATGTTCCACCATCAATTACAAGTTCTGATGGAATCTACTATCCAACAACATTAACTGGTGTTTCCCCAGTTGTTACAAATGCTAATTATGTAAGTTCTCAGTGGTATAAGGATGACGTAGCAATTTCCGGCGCGACAGGATCGACATATGAAGCAACCGAAATGGCTACATATAAGTATGAGGAGACTTGGGCTGATGATTTAGGAACTCAATTGTTCCCAAATACGAGTTTGTTTATTTCCGCTCGTGACGGTTCCGTAGATTCTCAACCAACAATCGCAAGTTCCGAAGGAACATATTATCCAACAACACTGACTGCTACTAGACCAACTGTTTCTCATGCAACCTTTAGTGGATCTAAGTGGTATAAGAATGGTGTAGCTATTGCTGGACCAACTGCAGCCAATCTGGTACTCCAAGCAACAGAAATGGCTACATATAAGTATGAAGAGACTTGGGTAGATGAATTTGGAGTTGAATTTCTGCCAAGTCTGAGTATAGATATTGTTGCTCGTCCTGGTGTTGTAGATTCTCAACCAAGTATTACTAATCCACAAGCCGGATCTACTCCAATTATTCCAACAACACTGACTGCTACTAGACCAACGGTTTCTCATGCAGATTTTGTTGTTTCTAAGTGGTATAAGGATGATGTAGAGATTCTTGGCGCAACTGGAGTACAATTAGATGTAACAGAGTTGGGTGTATATGAGTATGAGGAGGTTTGGGTTGATGAATATGGAACTCAACTGTTACCAAGTTTCGTTTCCGTTGTCCATGCTGATGCTGGTAGTATTGATTCTCAACCAACCATTTCAGATACAAACAGTGGTTATATTCCCACAACACTGACTGCTACTAGACCAACTGTTTCTAATGCAGATTTTGCCAGTGCTCAGTGGTATAAAGATGAAACTCCCATTACAGAAACTTACAATCCTCAGACATCAAGTGTCGTTAACGTTGTAGATAAGAGTGTTGTTGGTGGTTCTTGGACTGTTCACAACCCCAACGTAGGATCAGGTTGGATGGTTTTTGGTAATGCTTCTAGTCCATCTATCATGGTTGCAGCTGGTGCTGTTAATGATGGATCTAACAGTGGGGCTAATATTGATGGAAATAGAAAAATACGTTATACAACTGATGGTGTAAATTGGAATTGGGGGTCCACAAATTTAAGTGGAGAATATCAGTCCCCACATAAAATTGTTTACAATCCAAATCAGAACCAATTTGTTTTTGTCTGCCAAGGAGAATACGGTCGGTCCAATCTTATTCACTATTCTAGTGATGGTATCAACTGGTCTCAAGCATCTCATCCAGCAAATGTTCGTTTGAATTCACTTGCTTATGATGGAAATAATTATGTTGCAACTTCATTCGTGGGTGAGCACTGTGTAATTTCGTCAAATGGAACGAGTTGGTCTAATGGTGGAAATATGGCAGGCGATTGTTCGGCCGGTTTAGCTGGAGGAAATGGAGTTTTCATTGCCGTTGACGGCGGTAGTAACCGAATAAGAAGATCTACTAATGGTGGATCTAGTTGGGATTATAATATATACGTTCAATCCGGCATCACGGCCAGGGATGTTGAAACAGATGGTTCTGGAACTTGGGTAATTGTTTCAACTGGTGCAACTTCTAATGGAAATAAAGTCTTATATTCTACAGACAATGCACAAAGTTGGAGTGAAGTTTCTTCAAGCACATATGGATATTCTAAAGTTGCATATGGTAATGGTAAATGGGTATTTAATAATGGCGTAATCTTTAAAGTTTGTGATACTAACAATGGTGGAGATATATCTGATGCTAGTACTTGGGTAAATGGAATTAATAATTTCTCTGGTGGCAGTACGGTTTGGGATTTCTCTTACGGACAGTTTAATGCCAGCCCAACTGGTGAAGTGTGGATGACTGGTAATTATCCAAATCATTGGTGGACTTATAGTCCTTTACCAAGTAGCACTTCTTACGAATTAGAACTTTCTGACAATTCCATTGACGGTGTTCCTGGTCAAACCATTGGAGATCTTTTCACTGCAAACAGTCATGTTACCGGTTCATCTGGTGGATATGGAAATCTTCAGTCTACTGCTGACAATAGCACCAATAAAATGACATTGGTGAACGCTGGAGGAACTTGGTCTGTTGGAGATGTTGTTTCACGTACTACACAAACAACAAGGCCATATTCTTCACAATCTCTTGATGCAACAGAGATGGGTGCATATAAGTACGAAGAGACCTGGACTGACGACATAGGAACACAGTTGAAACCAAGTTCAACTTCGGTTATTACCGCATATCCTGGTTCTATAGATGTTCATCCAACACTTTCAGATTCAAATGGTGGGTATATTCCAACAATAATTACTGCCACCAGACCAACTGTTTCTAATGCAGATTTTGTTGGATCTAAGTGGTACAAAGATGATGTAGAAATTGTTGGTTCAACAGGAGTGACATTAAATGCAACATCTATGGGCAAATATAGATATGTGGAGACTTGGGTTGATGCATTTGGAACTGAGCATAAAGCAAGCAAAACTGTAAATATTACTGCTTATCCTGGTAGTATTGATGCTCAACCAGTAATTACAGATCCTAAGAGTCATTTATCTGCACCACAGACTCTCCCAGTTATTCCAGTTATTCCAACAACACTGACTGCAACTTCACCAACAGTTTCTCATGCAACATTTGTCAGTTCTCAGTGGTATAAAAATGGATCTCCTGTTACTGGTGCAACAGGATTAACTTTGAGTGTAACAGAGTTGGGTATATATCGATATGAAGAAACCTGGGTCGATGCATTTGGAACTGAGCAAAAACCAAGTGAGACCTCGATTATTCGAGTCAATGCTGGTTTTGTCAGTATTGCACCAATTATTTCAGATACAAACAGTGGATATATTCCAACAACATTAACTGCTGCTAGACCAACAGTTCCTCACGCAACATTCACAGGTTCTAAGTGGTATAAGGATGATGTAGAAATGTCTGGTGTAACCGGACTGGAGTTAAGTTTACCAGATAATCCTTCATCTATGGGTACTTATAAGTATGAAGAGACTTGGGTTGATGATTTAGGAAATACAATAATCACAAGTGATAGTTCAGTCATCACTGCATATGCTGGTGCTATTAGCAGTCAACCTTCAATTTCAAGTTCTAATGGAGTATACTATCCATCAACATTGACTGCTACACCTGCTACTGTTACAAACGCAACTCTTGTTGGTTATAAGTGGTATCAAGATGATGTATTGATTCCTAATGCAAATGGATTGGTATATCAAGCAACAGCGATGGCTAAATATAGATTTGAAGAAACCTGGGTCGATGCATTTGGAACTCAACTATTCCCAAGTGTGAGTGTAGTCGTTGTTGCTTATGCCGGTACTATTGACTCTTTACCAAGTATTTCGGATGACAATGGTGGGTATCTTCCATCTAAGTTTATAGATGAAGTACAACTGCCAGTAACACTGACTGCTACTAGACCAACGGTTTCTAACGCAACCTTTAGTGGATCTAAGTGGTATAAGAATGCGATGGAACTCGTTGCTGAAGCCGGAAATCTGCAAATCAGCGTAACAGAGATGGCTACATATAGATACGTAGAGACTTGGGTCGATGAATTTGGAACCGAACTGCTCCCAAGTTCAAGCGCATTTATTGCCTCTCCTCCTGGCGAAATTATTTCTCAACCAACTGTTTCAGATACAAATGGTCAACTCACCCCAACAACATTGACTGCTACAACTGCTGTTGTTAAAAACGCAGCCTTTGTTAGCTCCCAATGGTATAAGGATGATGAAGCCATTCCTAGTGCAACTGCTATAACGTATGAAGCCACGATTGCTGGTACATATAAGTATGAAGAGACTTGGACTGATGTTAATGGACTAAAAACATTCCCAAGTGTCAGTACAGTATTAACACCTTTCAATGTGATTGAAACTCCCACAGTTCTGACTCCTACTGACGAGCACGGATTTTTCTCTGATCAATTCCAAGTAAAAACAAGTGATATTACTAGTGTTACTACAACTCTAGGTGGTGGTAAATTGGGCAATCTTCCCGAACATAGCGAATGGTCTAATCTTACTTATGGTGTAGTTAATGGGCAAGCAATGTATGTTGCTATTGCTCGCAAGGGAACCTATGGTATATCAACACAACAAACAAAGTATCATTGGCGCGACTACGGCGGTAAATATTCCTGTAATAAAATAGCATATAGTTATGATGGCGTTACTTGGTATGAAGCAGATGCACCGAATGATATATCCTGGAGTAACATCGCTTACGGCGAAGTTAATGGTGCTGGTAGATTCGTTGCTATTGGAGCGACTCGAAATATTCTAAGTGCTGATGCTCCACAACCATATGATAGCCATTACACAACATACCAAATATCAGATAGTAATGCAATGTATTCTGATGATGGTATTAACTGGATAAGTACAAATTTCGATGGTTATGGTACGAAATACCATCAATGGAGAGGTTTAACCTATTCTGGTGGCAAATTCTTTGCTATTGCTGGGTCTACTGCTTCCATATGGACGAATTCCCTTTCTGCTTCAGATGATGAAGACTTCCTGCAGTGGGGTGATGGTTCCTCATGGAATGACACTAACATCAGTCAGGTTAATTATTGGTCAAATATTGGTGGAAAACCAGATCACGCAACCGGAAGCTTCCTTGCTGTTGCTGGTAGCGGAATTTATAATAGATCCAGTTACACTTCCGGCGGTATTTCCAGATATAGTACGGGAACAAAACATCTTTGCTGGATTCATCCAACCAGTAGCACTAACCAAGGTAATGGAACTTGGATGAACTATAGTTATTATGGATGGGCCGCTACAGATATGATATTAAAAGATGGATCCAAATACAACAACAAGGATCACGGCGTTTATTGGAGAGATGTTGTTTATGCTGACGGTTTGTGGGTTGCGATTAGTAGTAGTGGTTATAGAAAACTAGCATACACTGAAACGACAGGTGGTGCTGCAACATGGAACATTACAAGAACATCAAATGAGAATGGAGACCGGGACTGGACTCACATCACGTATGGAGAACCTGGCGGTCATCCTATGTTCCTTATTTCCTGCAACGAAGCCGTCGGCAGACAGGATATAAGGTATGCCACCTCCAATGGTTACACAGGAAGCGGCCATTACTTAGATGATTGGAAGGATTGTATAGTATCTACAGATTTGACTATTATGGCAGATACAATCCAGTGGGCAAATGATAGGTTTGTTGCTCTTGGAACAGACCAGACTGTTGATAAAGAGGTACTTGTTTATTCTCATGATGGCATTAATTGGGTCTCGGAATATACTGAACTTGTTCTTACAGATTCTACAGTATTAAACGTAAATGATGGAAGTGCGCTGACAGGGGCAGAGGAATCTTCTGAAGACATATTTACTCAAGGTAAAGAAGTCGAGTTCCCACCCAATATTGGCGTTACTGAATACTGGGCAACAGCATTTGGTGGTGACCGCAGCGGCACTTCCGTTGGCCAAGACACTGCAAATGATATGGTAATTGATGGCGATGGTAATGTTTATACTATTGGACAGCATGAGTTTAGATATGGACCTGCTGATAACAAATATGATTCCGTACTCACTAAACACAATTCTTCAGGTCATCTTGAGTGGCATCGTGTATTGGGTGATAGATACCAAGATTTCTATCGATGGAGTGGTAGAGAGTATACTGCATATAGACAAGATTATGGAGTTGGAATAGATTTAGATGGTGCTGGAAACATTTATACTATGACTGTATCGACAAAAACAAGTGTTGATAATGAAACTCCAGGTGTTGTAATTTCTAAATATGATTCTTCTGGCAATATGAAGTGGCAGCGGAGTCTCACTAAACCTGAAGACAAAACGTTCGATTTCTTCCGTGAGCATACGGGTATAAAAGTTAGTAGCACTGGTGACGTTTATTTCATTGGTGGAACACAAACTGTGGGGTGGGAGAATCGAGTTGAAATCACAGTGGCAGGAGAGCTACATAGGGTATACCCAGAGACTCTCTTTATTGCAAAATACAATACTTCAGGAACTCTTCAGTGGCAACGTACTCTGAGGGGTGAACTCGGAGATGACTATGATATTAAAGATATAGTTCTAGACAGTTCAAATAATGCTTACTTGTTTGGTACTGCCAAGGTGGCGAATTATAATACTCTTGATGAACATAAGTTTGGACGTGAAGTCTCTATAGGAAGTGGTAAAGTAGTTATTGGTTCTCCTAATAATCAAATAAGAGATCTTTCTCGACCTGGAGCAGTATATCTTTATGATCTAAATGGCACAACTTTATCTAATGAAGTAAGGATTTCTCTTCCTGAAGATGCCACAGGCACATCCTTTGGAAGACTAGTTAAAGTACAATCCAACAAAATTGTTATTGCTGACACAACTCAGGTTCACATTTATAATTTAGATGGAACTAAAGAATTATCCTTCAGGCCTGGGGGCCCCGCGTTCACGGGAACGATCTATCATCTAGCAGTGGGCGGTGATAAGATTGCCGCTTACATGTCTAACGATGGTTATACTTCGGATAATGATCGTTATGTAGCAAGAATTTACGATTTAAGCGGAAACCTGGAGTATAGTATCATACCTCCAATAGCGGTCGATAATGGAAAGTCAACGACAACTGTTACCAGTATTGCAGTTGATGGTAGTAAGATTGCCTTTGGTTGTCCTTATGCAACAGGTGCTGGAACTGATACGGGGATCCCTCAACTCAAGAGGCCCAATGCGGCGGAGGGGGATTTCTTGTACGGCGAAACCTACTCTGTATCCTTCCAAAGTTCCGAATACTCAAAAAATGGCGCTGTTTATGTTTATAACTTCGACGGCACGGGCGAAACAATTATTACTCCATCTGATCTTCAGTATCGTTGGTTGGAGGGAAATGGATATCTTGGATATCCACATAATGATTTTTCCAGCGTAGATGGAGCATATGGCATTGGTAGTGGACCTAATTTCATAGATGGCCAGCGGCAGTTTACTATTTCAAAATACTTTGGTACCAATATTACTATAGATGACGGTAAAATTGCCATTACTGCTCCAGGTGAGCGCCTATCGATGCAAGCTTACAGAAACAGCGATGGTCATACTTGGACAAAGTTGGATGTAAACTCAGAATACCCTGCAGTATATGTCTTCGATTTAGACGGAACTAATGAAGTTAAAATAGATCAAGTAGGTTCCGATACTCATCTGTCGGAAAACGGACCTTACTTTAGTGATGTAACGTATGATGTTGAATTTGGTAAATCAGTAGATATATCTGATGGTAAAATTGTTATTGGAGCCGGTAAGGAGAATGTCAGAGCCTCATGGTCCGGCGGCGGCCGTGATAGTTACATTGATGATGCTAGGAGCACTGATAGTGGTGCAGTATACATTTATAATATTGATGGAACTAATGGAAAACGATTGAAGAATGCCGATTATGTATCGGCAGTGTCAACTTCTCCTACGCTGACAGACTTCTCCGACCACCTATATGGAACGTCAGTAGCGGTGGCAAACAATAAACTGATTGTTGGTGCTCCTGGAATGGGATTAGTTTCTCATACAAATGCTGGTGTCACACCAGGTCTGGCATTTGTTTATGATATGAATGAAATTGAAGCTGCATCGACTGACAGTGTTGCAAGTGCTAAGTACATATCCATGAGTGGTGTTACTGAAACTATAGTATCTGCCACTGATCAAACTCCTGCTCTGCAGACCGAATCAGATGCTTTATTCATTAAATATAATTCTTCAGGTGTTCTCCAATGGTTGCGTAAGTATGACAATGGAGAATCAAGTTTCCTTCCTGAGGAAAAGGAAGACACCGGTGCTGCTATGGCAATAGATGACTCGGATAATCTTTATACGATCGTGCATCAAAGATACTCTGGTAAAAACGTTATTGTTAAGCAAGATACTTCAGGCAATATCCTGTGGCAGCGTTCTTTCAAATTACAATACACTGGTGTTCGTGGATTGACGCATACTATTGGAGATGAAAGTCAAGAGGCTAAGACCGTTCAAGACTGGAGTAACACAACTTATACCCATTCCCTTAGCAATGACAGAATGATGCAAATTAACTCCCATTTCATAACAATTGATAATTCTGGAAATATTATTATTGCTATGGAACTGGGTTCTATGGGTTATTATTATCGAAATGCCTATTCATCTAAAATTGCTATTATTAAATATGATTCTTCTGGAAACCTGCTGTGGCAACGCTCTTTTGGTAATGGTAGTTACACCTCTGGAACTGAAATAGTCACTGGAGTAAAAACTGATGCCACAGGCAATATTTACATCTGTGGTTCCACGTCATCATTTGGTCCTGATTATAGTTCTTCATATCTTGGTAATACAGCAGGTAGATATAACTACCCAACTCACGATGATGATCCAGGATCCTCGTTTATTGCGAAAATTCCATCCGATGGATCACTGACAGGTGTTCATGGTGGTTTCCCTTACCACGATTATATATCTCCATATGGATTATCCTACGCACTTGAAGCCGGCGTTGATGCCGGACAAGCATATATACAGGTCGTTACAGACCTAGCAGAAACGGGACTTACACATATTCCAGATACATTTATTCATGCCGAAGGTCAAATGGTATCTGCTAGATCATATATGATTGATGATAAGTCTCCAATATTTGAGAGCACTAAAGTGTCCTTTAATGCCCCAAGTGCAAAAATATATGAAAGTTCCGGAAACACCATTATGTTATCTGAAACAAGTGGTACGTGGTCAGTCGGTGATAGTTTACACACTGATTATAAGGCATTTGTGAGATCGTCGGTGGCGGGTACAATAGATCCAGATGATCCAACTACATTGGTACTTGTTGCGTCCGCTCCAACAGCTACGCGAGGATCTATTAATTGGGGAATTGCTGAGTGGCAGGTTGCAGATGACATGGACTTTACAAAAAATGTTCAGACTTTTACAAAAGATTTAACCGAATCTGGCGCTCAGACTGCATCACCAGAATTTACTCTGGAACCATCTAAACCATATTATGTTCGTGCAAGATATTTTTCTGCCGATCAACCTGATGTATTCTCCGAATGGTCTACAACAAGCACATTTAGGACAAATGGATATTAATCGTGAATATTTGTTTTGATTTGAAAAAGCGGGAGATATTTCTCTCAGACCTCTTACATTCTAAATAATAACAGAATACAAGTTCACTTACTACTGTACGAAATATGTCTAAGATTAGAGTTGATGAGATTGTAGATGTCGTCGATGAGGGATCTCCAGATCTTCCACATGGAGCCACATGCGCCGAACCAACTGCAGATAATCAGGTAGCTACAAAGTCATATGTTGATAGTAGTTCATCTGGTACTTTTTCAAATTCTGTTTCGGCTACTCCCCCAGGAAATGCTGCGGTTGGATCTTTTTGGGTAGATAATTCAACTTCTTTAAATGTGCTTAAGTGTTGGAATGGAAGCGTTTGGGAAGAATTTTCCGGAATGGTCGGAGGAGTTGCATATCTGATGGGAATTGTAGATCCCACAATGATATCTCCAACCAAGAATGCTGGATATCCTGATATTCCATATACTCCCAGTACAAGTGAAATCGCAAGTATTTCAGGAACGGGAGGCGGTATAGTAACTTCACCCATAAATTTGGCCGCGACTTGGCAAGACATAACTTATGGTAATGGTAAGTTTGTTGCTGTTGCTTCTAATCCTCCACAGAGTCAAACCGACAGACGTGTAATGTGGTCATCTGATGGTCTTAATTGGACAGCAGCTGATCATGCAGAAGCGAATCAATGGAAGGGAGTTATTTATGGGGACGGTAAGTATGTTGCTGTTGCATCTAGCGGAACTAATCGTGTAATGTGGTCCACTGATGCTATTACTTGGAATTCTGCATCTTGTCCATCAAACTCATGGGCTAAAATTGCTTATGGAGAACCAAACGGTCAACCAACCTTTGTTGCTATTGCCGCTGCCAATAGTGGAGACCGTTTCATGTATTCTCACGATGCTATCACATGGTCTAGCGCAAACCCCACAGTAAGTGAAAATTACTGGTATGATGTTGCCTATGGAGATGGTAAGTTTGTTGCTGTTGCATCTACAACAGATGCAGACCGGTGTAAATATTCAACCGATGGTATTTCTTGGACGACCGGAGCAGCTGGATTGCCCGCGATCGGTCTTAAAGGTATTACATATGGAGAACCCAATGGTCAACCTACGTGGGTTATCGCTGCACCAAACAATACTGCATATTATTCTCACGATGCTATTAACTGGACTGCGTGTACCGGGGTAGTAAACAACCCTTGGGAGGGAATTACATATGGAGAACCCGGCGGTCAACCTTTGTTTGTTTCTGTCTCAACTGGTAGTGGTGACAGTAACAAACACGCAATGTATTCTTCCGATGGAATTAGTTGGACTAATGTACAACACGCTGTAAACACAAACTCGACAAACATCAATTATTCTTGGCGTCCAGTTGGATATGGGGATGGCAAGTTTATAACAATTGCTTCTTGGGCGATGTCTACGGGTCAGAGTGAGATTATAGGATATTCGTATGATGGTACTAGTTGGAATGCTCCTGGATTAATTTTGACTCTTGCAAATGATAAAATAATGGACCTTGCTACTGGAGAGGTGATTGCCGGAGAAACTATTGAGACTGGGTTGGTTGGTGGCGAAGTACTTCAGGATTCCATAAACAGCGGTGTAGCGGGAACATTAGCTGGAGGTTTTTCAGGTAATGTTATTGAACTGAATAATATATCTGGTGCTTGGACAGTTGGTATGAAAATTCGTAGTTTAAGAACTGATAATATAAGTTTTGGTCCACCACTTAATTCATGGGAACGTGCTCTTATCGGATCTATTCCAACAGTGTCTCAAGGTGCAATAAGTGTGTGGGGAATTGTCGAGTGGAATCTTGCTGAAGATTCTGCATTTACAACAAATCTTCAAACAGCTAAAGTGAATATAGTCAGAGATCAGACTCAACTTGTTCCGTCCAGTATTAATATAGAAGCAAATAAGGACTATTATGTTCGGATAAGGTATGGTTCTTTAGAACCGGCAATTAGTTTTTCTAATTGGTCTGAAACTATTGCATTTAAAACAGACACTGTTACTTTCCCAGGTCCTGGTGCATCTCCTTGGACGGATGTAAACACAGGAGTTATCTATACATATACTGATGGTATTTGGGTTGGAACTGCTCCAGCACCATAATTATTATCTGACTAAATTCGACTTTTAATTTCAAAAAAGTCGCAAAAAAATCTCCGGAAAAAAATTGGTCGTCAGACCTTTCATATCCTAAATAATAGAAGAATAAAACATTGACCTACTACAAAGAAGAAAGATGTCAAAACTCAGATCTGATGAACTAGTAAATAAGGAAGGAACGGGCGGCCCAAATTTTCCGCAAGGT
>MDTA01196606.1_pt1 | contig 16302 bp, 30 predicted proteins | sample 811151 | NCBI WGS metagenome assembly MDTA01 (sample SAMN05326648, study PRJNA326480) | marine metagenome | isolation source: seawater | place: Indian Ocean: South | collected 2010 | reverse complement strand
GTAGCACCGTGGCGGCGCAGGGCCGAGGCCATCATCTGTGCAGCCTCGACGCACATCTTGGGCACATGCTTGTCGCAGTGCATCTCAGCGGCAGTGATTGGGTTTTCATCAAGCACGAAGATGTTCATACGCCTCCCTCCCTCTCGATGTATTCTTCGATGAAGGATTGGGGAGGCTTCGGCTTTCCGTTGCAGTGTATGCACTCAAGCATCCCGATGTCCACCATTTCAAAAACATCTGAGGTGATGTCCCCGTGACTGTCAAAACAAACGTGGAGGTTTTCTTGCCCCTCTTTGTCCACGCTCCAAATGGGGCGCTCGCAACAACCGCAGTCGAGAGGGGTTTCATGAGGGACGAACCGCCACGAACGGAACTCATCAACTGCATTCCTGAACAGTTCCGCTCTCCGCAACCGAATCTTCTCCGCCCGCTCTTCTTCAGTCAGTGCTGCAAATGCCTCCATCTCTTTCAGTTTCATGTTCATTCCTCCTCAGCACGCAGTTCAGCCCACGGGTCTTCCACGGGTGCATCAGGATTCGACGCAGTGAACTTGCGATGAGTCACCACGCCACACTTTTCACAGACGAACTTTGCATTGTAGTAATATGTGTCCGGGTCGTTGTACTGTACGGCATAGTACCCGTCATCATCTGCACATTCCCACTCATGCTGACCGTCAGGACAAACTTGGGCGGAGTAATCCATTTTGTTGAACCTCTCCAACAACTCCATCTGCGCTTGCAATTCCTCCATCCGCGCACGGATGCTTTCAGCGGTCACCTTCAAACAATCAACTCCATCGCGTTGTTCCATGCGTTCTGCTTGGTCTTGGAGAGCGTGCCGAAGAGTGCGGACTGCATACGCTTCAGGCTCTTCTCACCGTTGCGGAGGCTCGTTGCTTCGTGGTCAATGTACTCGGTCACGGCGTTGTACGCCGCCCAAGCCGTGCCTTCCATGTTGCCGACCATGTTCGTCGGACGGACGAGCACTTGGTGGACGGACTTCAGAATGTTCGATGAGCGCGTCGTCAACACATCAGGCTCATCCTTCTTGTACGACAGGTTGAGTGTGTCAATGAAGTAGTCGTTCATCTCACCAACGCTCATCTCCACGTTGATGAGGCCATTCGCCATCTCGGTCCACTGGCCCATCCCTTCACGAACCAAGCCGAGGGCCATGCGAGCCTCGTCAATGCGTTCACTCATCTTGGACGTGTGACGCATGTTGTACCTCGTCGTCTTCATACCAAGCGCGAGGGTCAGCGTGTTCCAACACACAACACGGATTGGGGTGAGAAGGAACTTCACCGAGCCGGTCCCGTCGTGAGTATTGCTGATGAGTACATAGGCATGCATCTCATCACCGCCTCCCACCGTGAACACATCAGGCAGACGAGCAAGCACCCACACGTGTTCACCGTTGCCCAGTGCGCCTGCGACCTCAATCGCCGCTTCGTGGGACTGAAGCAATTCGTCCATGAACGAGAGTGCATCCACGTTCTGCAAGCACGTGAAGACGCGACCCACGGCCTTGCCGTTGCGAGTCAAGGGGAGTCCGTCTTCACGCACCACTGCGTATGTCTCGGGCAGGACTTGCCACTCATCGTTGTGCATGTAGGTCAGCGGTCGCTTCTCCACAGTCCAATTCAGTCCTGCTTTGTGGAGGGCTTCGTGGGTCGTCATCAACCCATCCACCTTCGTACCGAGGCCATGCCACGGGGTGTCCCCCGTCCATGCCATCATGTGTCCTGTTCCGTTCGTTTCTTCTGCTGCTTGCCCGAATAGGGTCGCCAAGTTGTGTGCCATTTCATTCACCTTCAATCTCTTTTCCTTTGGTTGGTTAAATACTTCCAATAGCAATTCCCTTCACTGAGTTCTGCTCTTGGGTGAAGTAGGTACCCCACCACGGCGGAGCCGTGCAGGGGGGTAGGTCGTCAATCTTCTGACACGCAACATCGTATGCGGCCTCATGCGTTTCGCGTCGCTCGTCAAGAATCGTCTTCCACTCATCGTGCATCTTCGGTCGCGCTCCTTGCATCATGGTGCATGCGGTTTCGTGGTTGAAGCCGAACAAGCGTAGCACTGCGTAGGCAACGCCGCCTGTGCGGTCACGTCCATGCACACAGTGGAGCAGCACGTCGTGCCCTTCGATGATGAGGTCATGCACCATCAAAACAGGAATGGCCCACACCTCGGGGTCAGCGTTGTGATAGCGGAAGTAGTAGTGGTAGCACTCGTTCTTATCAGACTCATTGTACTTTGGCGGGTACTTGCACAACGTCAAGACCGTGTGGTTGGGCTTCAGTGTATCACGGAAGTCCTTCACGTCGCACATCGTCAGGGTGCCACCGGGTAATTCAATTGGCGTGTTCATTCCTGCTCACTCTCCTTCATCATCCACTCAACGTATCGGTACCAATTCTGTGCTCGGTCAATCTCGGTGGGCCAATGAATCCCTATGCCCCCGGTCTCCCACGTTTCGTTAGAGCCATCCAGTTCTTTCTCACCTGTGTCGTCAATCATGAAGTGGGCCACATACCATCCGTCTTCATCTTGCCATTCTTCCACTTCGCTGCATTCTTCTTCGTAAAAGATGATGCGGCGAGCACTAAGATACCTCTTTCCCAAGTGTTCCATTTCCACCCAAGGGGATTGCCAAATCAATCGTTCTGTGTTCATTCAATCTTCTCCCTAATTCGCCTCGCCACTAAGGCGTCAATCTCCAACGGCAACGGGTCGTCGTCGTCTGACAGGTCGTCCCAGTAAATGGCGTCAAGCAGCCTACGCAGTAGTGCGAGCAACAAAGGAGCGGCAGCCATGAGGCGACCGTCAGCCTGCATCACTTCATAGTCCACTTCCTTGCGTGAAGGACCGGGTGACACAACATACAGGACCTCATCATCTTCGCCCCAAATGTAAATCTCGTCGCCCAAGTCTTCGGCACTCCAAAGTTGGTCCGTGCCTCCGTTGAATTGTTCTGTGTTCATTCGTCTTCCTCCGGTCGGTAGTTCTCTCCGTATTGGTACATCATGCGCCACACGGCATTCAATGCGTGGTGGAAATCGTAGTCCTTCACACTGGACTTGAAGTTGCCATACGTCATGGTCGTGCAGTACTCATGCATGAACTGCCCGAACTCCTCGCTTGGAATGTTTGCACGGTACGGGTAGTCTGCATGGTCAATGACGTACATGTGTACGTCGGGAAAGTTGTCTGTGATGTGGTTGGGGTGTCGGGCACGGACGAGCAGGTAACCCGGCTTGTCCTTGTGGGCCACGACGGACAACCACGCATCAGCGGTACATGAATCACTCAAGGCGAGCCACACGGTTATCCTCTCCATCAATCATCTCGATGTCCTCAAAGCGCCACACCTCATACCATCGTGAGCCGCACTCATCACACGATACGGTGATGCTGCCGCTGACGAAGGCATCGTCATAGGTGATGTCGTGACTGTTACAGGTCGGACAGGTGACCGGCTCGGGTCGCTGCCTACCTTGCAGTTCAAGGTACATCTCAATCAGTTCGCTCTTCCTCTTTCTGTTCAGTTCTCTTTTGTTCATTCTTGCTCACCCCAAACGTGGTTGTCGAAGTGTTCCATTTTCGATTTGTCGTAGCAGAACTGTTGGTAAGCCCACTCAGTTGCTTTGACCAATTGGGCGTGCAAAGCGCGAGCATAGGCTCGTTGTGCTTCGCACTCTTCGCGCTCCTCGATGAGTGCTGCGAGCAGGTCAGGTGCGGCGGCCATCAGCATTTTGTCTGCCATCATCCTCTCGAACGCTGCTTCAGCGAGGGGGTCATCCTCCGGTGGTAATGGTGCCATCGTAGCAATCGGCACTTCTTCGTAGCCCGGTCTGTCGTAAGTGGAGGGGTCAGTGAAACACTCCCCATTGAAGAGGCACTTCCATATTTCTCGCCCTTCTTGGTTGTTGTAGGTCCAAGGTCCGGGCGTGTGTCCGTCGAATTGTTCTGTGTTCATTCCGAACCCTCCGTCCATTCTTCCAACAGACCTTCAAGGTGCATACACCTGCTATTTAGCATCCTCACCTTCTCAGTCAACCGTTCGTTCTCTTCGCGCTCGTGGATGAGTGCATCGAGCAGGTCGGGTGCGGCACGGATGAGTTTTGCATCCTCGTAGTCGTTCATGGTGGCGACATCTCCGTTGTCTTGCGTGTGAACCACCCACGTTCCTTTGCGTGTGGTGATGGCCCAATGACCGAGCGTGTGTCCGTCGAATTGTTCTGTGTTCATTCATCCTCACTCCTGTGTTGCGCTTGCAGTCACTCGAACATGACTGAACTTTCCTCACTCCATTGTCCACTCGGTAGTGCGTCACAATCAATGCCTGCGTCCTCAAGGGTCTGCCACAATTGCAAGTGCCCCCAACCGTCTTCACCACAACTGGCGGCAATCAGGAATGCTTGGCGCAACCGCATCACTTCTGCGAGCAGTTCAGGTGCGACAGTCAGTAAATCACGAATAAGCACCCCGTCCACCTGATTGTCCTTTTCACCATTGGGTAAAGTGGCAATCCTCTTTCCTTCTGCATCAAATACAGTGTAGTTTGAGTAGTTGGTTTTGCACTTCCACGGTGTGGGTGCTATGCTTTCGATGTACGACAAGCGTTGCTCGTCAAACACTTCTGTGCGCTTGTTGTAACCCTGCTTCCATCCTGCCCTTGTAACTTCAATTTCAATCTTCATCATCTTCATCTCCTTCAGTTGGTTAAATACTTCCAATTCAAATCAGCCCTCCAAGGCATCAATGCGTCCGTGCAGTTCGTCAATGTGCTCAAGCATGTGCTTGCGCATCGTCAAGAGCAAGCGGTCCATGCGCTCCTTCGCAAGCCGTTCGACTTGCTCGTTGATGAGCGCGGTCACCCTTGCTTCAACGGCTTCAAGCGCAGTGGCCACGATGGTGTCCGTGGCGGTGTTCGCCATCTGTGAAACGTGGGTGAGGTCGTCCTCCATACTGGCAAGACGCTCCTCAACCGCGAGGAGCCTGCTACTGGGAGCACCTTCCTTCGGTCGTGACGGCGGCATAACACCACCACGGCACTCGGGGCACCTCATCCGTCCGTCCCTGTTACTGGTCTTGGCAAACGGCTTGCCGCACTTCCTGCAATCAATCACGTAACTCATCTCAGTTCACCCGGTAAATGTAGTATGGCGTGTCGTTCACGATGACCTCATGCTCGTTGTGGTCGTAGGTGGCGAGGAAGTGTCCTCGGCCATCTGCACTCACTGCTGCTTCAACGAAAGCGTCGAAGTCCCGAATCATGCTTCTGATGGCATCATATGCAGCCATGTCGCCCTTCTCTTGAAGCACTTTGAACACTTCTTCGTCAATGCCCGTGAACCCGCTGAGGAATGACGGCGTGAACATGCCTGCCGATTCTTCAATGTAATCACGCACCATGTCGTCTGCTTCTTCGTCAGTAAGCACAAGGTAGTCCTCACCAATCATGTTGTCAACGTCTTCCCAATCCTGCTGCCCCTCGTTGGCGTTCAGGTAGTAAAGCAATGCAATGAATTGCTCTTTGTTGTTTGTCACATGCATGTCCATCATGTGGTCCCATAGCCTGTTCTTCATATTCCTCATCACCTTAGTGTCAATGTTCGCCTTCATCTTGCTCACGCTCTCCTGTATGTTCTGTTTCCAGTACTCCAACCTCTTTTCCGATGGTTGGTTATATACTTCCAATTCAACCGAGCCAAGGTTGCAGGTTCATAATACGCTGCTGCATCATGGCTCGGGTGTCCGGGTTTTGTATTGCACTCAATCCAGTGAGCAGGCCATACTGCCCACCCATCCGATTGTACTGCTGCTGAATGTCTTCGTCCGTCACGCCACCGTACCATTCAGGCTTGCGGCGGCGTAGCGTTTCTGTTTCGTTGACGTAGCGGTTCCATTGGTTACCCTTCGGTGCGCCTTGAGCACGGTACGGTCCCGCACCACCCACATCAACGTAGGAAATGCGCCCGTCAGGGAGGATGAGCGCGTTGTCGTTGTGCATACCCGTCACGTCCCAGTTTCCAATCAGTGCGTGTGCGAGCATGTCGTTCGCCACCTGTTGCCTGTCTGTGTCAGGACGGATGCGCCTGCCTTCTTGGAACTCCGTAAGCATGAGCGGCCCCCGTTCATCTTGGAACATCTGCGCTCGGGGCACACCAACACCCATCATCGAGAGGTACTGATTCATGTCGTACTCATTCAAGATGTGCTGCGGGTGGTTGCCACGCTTGGCCACGAAACGCCCCGGCTCCAAGTCGAAGCCGAGCGCACCCGTGGAGCCGCCCATGTACTGGCCCTGTGGACGACGGGACTGAATCTCAGCCCACGCCGCCTCAAAGGGACTCATCATTTTCTGCATACCACGTCGGCTTTTCAAGATGCCCCACGGACACCATGCGGTCCCACTTGGCGTTGCGTTGCCCCTTGTCCTTGGGGTGACGCTCAGCGTGTGCAGCGGTGCGCTGCGCGAGTGGTGCGTGTTCCAAGGGAACCTTGACCTGCCGTGATTGCTCACGACCGTCACGGTCGCGCCACTTCACGAAGGTGGTCATCGTCTGTCCCTTCTGTGCGTACCGGGACGTACTGTTGCCGTACGCCACTCGGAACGGTGTGCTTGTTTGTCCTGTCTTCTTGTTCATGTTCATCTCTCCTCATTCGTATTCCGAGTCGGGTGAAACCGATTCGGGGAAGGCGTCAGCAAATGCTTGAATCAGAATGTCGGGGTCTTCGTGTTCGGCAATGAAAGCCGAAAGCGGCATCTCCCACTCAATCAGATTCTTCACCCATTGCATCACTCGCTCATCAGAAAAGTGGTCAACGAGCATTTGGGCCACTTCAAACGAGTCAAGTGCCGTGAAATATCCTGCGCCTCTCACTCTTCTTCACCTACCTTCACAGTCCAAAAACGTCCGTCGCTGCTGCCGTGCTTGATGTTGCGCCACAGGCCTTCGGAATGAAATTGAATCCATTTAACCGGAGCGCCCTTCTGAATGCAGTCCTCAAGGTACGTGATGTATTCCATCACCTTCGGGTTGGGTACTTGTGGCATCTTGAATCACCAATGAACAGTGTAATGCACGCCCCCGTCGGTGCCGCGTGTGTGGTGTTTCTTGACTCGATAACCAAGCCCTACGACCCACGAAGCCATCTCTTCCCCAATGTCGTAAGGCGTGTTCTCGTACTTTGAGTCAAGTTTTACCGATTGCCAATTGCCATACGTCATTGACTCTCCCTTACCCAAAGCACGTCGAACGCTCTTCTCAAACGACTTCTTCTGTTGCTCAATGACCCGAAGTCGCTCATCGTTCGAGTCAAGTGCTGCGCGGGCTTCTTCTGCGGTAATCATTCGCTCATCTCCTGAATGCGTTGCTGAAGCCGCTCAATCTTCGCCTGCTTCTTTGCAGCACGACGCTCGGCACGACGCTCGGCACGGGTAGGCTTCTTCTCTTCGACCTGAGCGAACTCGCCCAGTTCCAGTTCTTGGCGAATCATGGCAGGTAGTGTTTGGCGCAAGGCATTATCCACGTACTTTTCCATCATCGGCTTGAGTTCACGCACCACGCGATTCACGTAGGTACTGTGGAAGTCGTCCATCCCCTTTTGGTAACGAGCAATCAGTTCAGTTCCGGCATTCTCAACGACCGCTTTGGTGATGAAGTCAATGGCTTCGGTGCCAGTGACGGTGGCCGTAGGTTGAATGGGAGTTGTTTCAGTTTCGGGCTTTGCGCGGTTGACCCTGCCGAGGCGCACCGTGATGGCGTGCTTCGTGCGACCAAGCGCAGCAGCAATCTCTTCGTTGCTGCTCCCGTTCTGCTTCATCTCAAGCATCGTCGCAGTGTCCGCATCAGACCAACTCGTACGAGCACGGGTAAGTACTCCGGCCTTTCGCATCATAGCCTCGCGCTTCTTCAGCGTATGGACGCGACCCGTCACTGCCGAGTGCGAGCGATTGAGTCGCTTTGCAATCTGCTTGTGCGGCACCTTGTTACGCACCATGCGCGTAAGTTGTTCATCTTCCTTTTCAGTCCAGTTTGTTCTCTTTTGTTCCACCATGTTGTTTCCTCCTGTGTCAGCGACTATCATCATTCTCACGCGGGAAAGGACCAGTCCTCGTTCCCGTCACCAAACTGCATCTTCACGAACTCATCAGCCGTGAGGTCGTGTGCGTCTGCAACGTTCGACAGTGACTCACTGTTGGCTTTGGTGTACGCCACCGCCACCGGGTCACGCTCAAACATGAACACGTCCTCTTCGTGAATCAGTCCGGCCTCCTTACCTTCAACGAAAGCGGCATACAGAATGTCGTCCACCGTTCCGTCGTTGACGTGATGCTTCAGTACATCTTCAGACTTCACGCGCATGTAGCACGTCGCAGGGTCAATGACGATGTTCATTGGAAGAGCAAGCACCCATGCCGTAGGCACGCCCCACTTCTCTCCAAAGGATTCAGCAACCATGAACATGATGAGTGAATGGTAGTCCGCAGTAATGACGGGCATGTACCCGACGTGTTGGTGACCGCTCTTCATCATCGCAGAAGTCATGCGGGTGTGCGCTTGCTTCATGGCAAGGGCGGCGTCCTCAATGTCCTTGGGCAAAGCGTGCTTGCCCACAAGGGCTTCGTGGAATGCACCGAAGGCTGCGTTGAATGGGTCGCTCATCAGTCCCACCCCCACATGAAAGTGTGAACAGATGCGCCGAAGGCCTTCACCATTTCGTCAGCCTTGTCAACCGCATCATCGGGGTCATCAAACAAGTGCCATTCTTTCCTCTTCTCATTTCCAACCTCGTCAAAGGTCGTCACAAGAATCCAATAGTCTGAGTGATGCTCACCTTCAAGTTGGTGGGGAATCCGGCAAGTGCCAAAGGTGAACCACTTGCGACCACTGCGCATCGAAACACAGGTCCGCATCGAAATGCTTTCCCAGTAGCGGTCGTACGCTTCGTCGGTCCTGCATCGGGCTGCGCGGAGCAGGTCCATCTTGGCGGGAATCATTCTTCCTCATCCCCCGGAACGAAACGCTTGTGTTGCGATTGGTCGGTCACGGCACCGGCGAACTCCATTGCATCAATGAACTCAAGGTTCTTCTCCTTGGTCAAGTCAATGTCGAGCACGAAGGACTTGGCGTTGGTCGTGTTGATGTTGTCCCAATCAAGAGGCGTCTTCTTGATGTTGATGAACAACTGTGTACCGTCTTCGTAGCGGGTCACCAAGACCGTAGGGCGAATGTACACGCGCTCAGGTGAAGCGAATGAAACGTACTCTCCGTCGTGACCTGCAAGCCATGCGGTCAACTCGGGTGGCACGCTGAACTTGTTGGCGTAGCCGTAGGCACGGTTGATGGTCTGCTCAGGCAGGAAGACCTGCACGTGGAGCAGGCCACCTGCGTTCACTCGGAACTGCACCACTGCTTCGTCCGACTGTACTTGGTGGTGCTTACACCACTCTCCGTACTTGGCTTCATCTCCGATTGCGCTGCTGATGTGTTCGGTAACTTCGTTCATGTTCATCACTCCTCTTCCCTTTGGTTGGTTATATACTTCCAATTGGAATCCACTTGTTCTGTACGGTTGGGTAGCACAGTCACGGGACCGACGTGACCGAGGCGGGTCACGACCCACCCACGGTGCGTCCGGTGTACCATGTCGCCTACCTTGATGCTCGGGATGCGATGCACACCCACCACTTGGTACAGGTTGTCCGTCACGTGCTCAAGGCCAACGTAGGTGTTCGGGCCGGGGGACAGGTTCACCGCTCTCCCTCCGTGAAGATGCGCTTGACTGGAATGTAACCCTTCATCTCGATTGACTGCATGTACTGCTCAAGCATGTCTGTGCGCTGCAACTGCATGCGCTCGACAATCTCTTCGGGTGAAGGCATGTCCTCAACGCTTGCGTGCTGCGGTAGGCGTAGTTCAAAGTCACCCTCAAACAATTCCATTCGCCTGACCTCAGCAAAAACGATGTTCTCCACGGCCTTTGGTTCAGTCACCGTACCGCTTGCGTGGAGGTGAACCTTGTCGGGCAGTCCAATCACCTGTGATGCTTTGGACAGTTCTTCAATCATCCCTTCGATGGTGTCGCACACTTCGTTGTGTGCATCAACCATGCGTTGTGCCTCGCCCTTGTCATAGAAGTACAGGAAGTCGTAGGTGTAACTCTCCCACCTGTGGCGTTTCCAATCCCACTTTTCGTCCATGTCCGCGTGTACACCGTAGTACTTCAGTGACTCACGGTTGACCGGCACCCACTGGTACGTGTGAATCTCCACGCCGTACACGTCACGGGTTCCCTTGATGACGTACTCCCATCCATTCACCACGTCACCCAACTTGCGGGCCTTGGAATTGCTCACGGTTTTGTCCTGACGAATCTCGTCAACCCATTGCCAGTTGTCCCACTTGAAGCGACGGCTACGACCCTCACCAATCTTGATGACTCGCTCACCTTGGATGAGGCGAGTGAGCACGCGGCTGATGCACTTGAGCACCTGCTTGTCTTCGGCAAGGTGAATCAAGTCGCGCTTGTTGGTATTGTAGGACAGGACCTCCGCCCCATCGTAAGCACCGGACTTCCACACGTAGCGGGCCTTCACCCATTCGTACTTTCGCTCGGACCACGTTGTAATTTCAGGGTCGTCGTTCTTTGCGTACCACTTGCCGCTCCCCGACACTTGCGCTGTGTGGTAGTCCCACCCCGCTGCAATGCGGTTGTAGTGCCGTGGCTCCATGTCGGAGCGATAGACCCACTGACGGTGCTTCCCACCCTCGTCATCGGTGAACCATCCGTCGTGGACGATGCCTTCTTCGATGTAGTATGCCAGTCGCGTGTGGTCGTTGAGCATCTGCTCTCGACTGAGTTCAGCAGTCGGACCTGCGCTGAGTAGCGTGAACTGCAACGCCGCTTCCATAGCGGTGCGGTCCTCCACCTGTGTGCGTGTGTACCCGATACCGACCTTGGTGGTCACTTCGTCATCGGTGAACTGCAACGTATCACCAATGAGTCCGAGGCCGTACCATGTGTGTGCGCTTCTGTAGCCTGTGAAATATTTGTTACCTGCCATGTTGCTCATCTCCTGTTCTTCGTTTCTGTTTCCTTCAGTTGGTTATATACTTCCCATTCAAAACTTGGCCGGTTGCTCCTGCTCCTTGCTTGTGCATGCGAAACACACGGGTGTGTTGGGGGAATGCTTGGACGATTGACTGTAGCCGTCAATGCACTTGATTGGGAAGTACTTGTTACATGCATTGCACATGACCTTCAGCGACTTGTCGTTGCCCTTGACTTTGATGTGGTCCTCAAAGCGAGCCATGCAACCGATGCACACGTCGTCGTCATCCAAGAACTGGATGAGTGGATGGTCAAGCCCGCACTCCACGCAGGTCTTCGTCTTCGTCTGCATGTGCTTGGGTGGGTGGGTGTAACCACACTTGACGCAGCCGTTGGTTGTCGTGATGGAATCAACGTTGGGTGTGTTGCAGCAGGGGCACATGTGTTGCTTGATGCCACCCGTCTGCTTGGCTTCGCTTGGCTTCTTCGCCTTGGGTTGCTTCACTTTCGATTGCGTCGCATTGTCCCACGCATCCTTCCAATCCATTTCCTTATCGTCATCATCAGGGATGATGTCTTGGCCACAGGTGACGCAGTACATGATACCGTTTGAGTCCCACTCAACGATGATGTCATCGCCTTTGCAGGTGCAGACGGCATCATAGGTAGCGGTCTTGCCAACTCCAACCCCGCCCGTAGCGGGAGTTGCTTTTCCCCATGCACCACCACCCTGCTTGTGGGAGGTGAAGCCCTCACCGACTTCCTTGCCAATCACATCAGCAACGTACTCAATCTGCTCGTAGGTTTCAACGGCGTGGTCACAGTAGGTGGCACGCACGTCACGCAGCACGTCCATCGCAGTAGCGTGCTTGGCACTGTACGCAGGGTCGAGCAGGCACAGGAGGATGCACAGTTGCACACCAGTGCGACCGTGACCACCTGCACACTGCACTGAGATGTGCGTCAGGTTGTGGGTCTTGATGTCCTCGACAAGCGCGTACCAAAACGAAGCAGGCAACGCAGGGATGCCGAAGTCAGGGAAGTCAAGTTCGATGAGCAAGGGCGGCTCGTACACAGGAATGTGCTCGGCACAGGAGAAGCCGTCGGGTGTGGTAGTGTTGTTTGAGCGAGCAGCATTGTACGAGGTCATGGTTTCGTGCGGACCCATCGCAAGTTCTGCGAGAGGCTGCTTCCACCAACCGCCGTCACGGTTGCGGCCACCGGCGTACAGAATGTAGTGCTCGGGTCCATCGGGTGAACCGATTTCAAAGTACGGCTTCTGTCCGGTGTGGCACGGTTCTGCTGCGTATGTCTTGGTGTAGGTTTTCTTTGCCATATCATCAACTCCTTCAGTTGTACTTCTCCTTGAGTGCGACGTACTTCTTCAGTACCTCATGCTTGGAGTAGGTGGTAGCGTACTGCGAAAAGGCAGAAGTCTTGAGTGCAGCCTCGGTGTTGCTCACTGCCTTGATGGCCGACAACTGGAACATCGGGTCTTTGGTCGCAACCTGTGAGATGTAGTAGCCGTAAGCGAGGGCTTCGTGCAGGCAGTCAATGTCCATGTCTTCCACCTGCTGCTTGTGGAAACCAACAAGCACGTCCAACCGAACATACCACTCAAACGGATAGTCAGGTGCATCATCCGAGGCAGGTGCCTCCGACTGCGGATAGGTCATGTCGTAGTTGTACGTGGTTGGGGCAGGAGTACCGAGGTACATGCCTGCGTCCAAGAACTGCTGCTCTTCAATCGCCTTGTGTGCTTCAGCGCACAAGTGGCAGTTGGCCAAGCCGCATGGAATGTACTGATTGTTGTCGGTCTGTGCGTACTTGCCCGAGTGCATCATGTGTGTGATGCCCTGCATGTGTTCGGCCACCGCAGCAATCTCTTCGGGCAAGTCGTCACGCAGGAAGAGCGGACGCTTGCGCAGGGAGAGCGGCGTCAGGCCCATGACGTACTCCGTGAGGTGAGTGGTGTCGGCCAACTCAACAGGTCCGGCCTTGCGGAAGGACCACGCATCACGTGCAGCGTAGTACACACGGAAGAAGTCACTGGGTTCCATCCTCACCTTCTCAGGCTTGGTGCCCCAGTCGAGCGCCTTGCTCGACATGAACTTGTTGAAGAAGTAGCCGTTGTTGTGGACGTTGTGCTCAGCGACGTTGCACGTTTCGATGACCTTGAGGAGTGCTTCACGACTGAAGCCCCCGGTGATGAAGTCACGCACTGCGTGCGCAAGGGCCTCCGACTTCTCACAGGACTCGCCGTACTTCGTACCGCCGTAGCCACCGCCACCCCATCCTGAGTTGTACCCATCAGCGAGGAACTTGAGTGCCTGTTGAATGGACTCGATGGTGATAGGCTTGCGCTCGACGGCAACGTAGTAGTGCTTGCGCTCGTTGATGTCACGGTGCTCCACCCATGCGTCCTTGTACATCGCTTCAATGAGCGTGAACTGAGCAGGGGTCAAGTTGTTCTTGCGACCCGGTGCGTGGCGGAACTCACCTATCGCAACGGCGAGGGTACTGTTGAGCACCCAACCCACGTAGGTACCTGCGAGGTACGCCGTGCTCTCGGGGTCCATGAGTGGACCACCGACGAACTGGTGGAAGTGATTGGAGAGCCAACCGTACTGACGTGCGTAGCGGTACAGTCCGTTGTACAGACCAGTGCCGAATGCATCCAAGTAATCGTAGGCATCGTAGGGCTGCGGCTCGTAGTTGCCCTCGTTGTCGAGGACCACCCATCCGGGTGCGGCTTGCGTCCACTGCTCACCGACCTTTGCATCACCGGATGCGATGTAGGGAACACCGTACTTGAGACACTGGCCTGCGTGGTGTGAAAGGTGAGTGCCGTTGGGGTGAAGGACAACTGAGTTGGCAGGCATGCCCTCACGGAGTGCTTGCTCCATCTTGTCCAGTTGCTCGTCCGTGTCGTCAGACACAACGTGAATGTGCTCGATGGTGATGCGCTCGGCACCGTGGAAGGTACCGCTGATGGTCACACCCTTGGGTGGAGGGGAGATGGGTCGGTGTCCGTCGGAGCCACGCAGTTGTACGATGTGCGTGTTGTGAACGATGCCAGTGGATTTCCGCATGGCGCACATCAGTGTGTCATCCAATGATGCTTTCCATTCGTCGTCAATGTAACTTCGGTTGATTTGAGACACGAACTCCAACTCAATCTTCGCAGGGTCAATGCCGAGCGTCTTGAGGTTGCCAGTAGTCTGCGTGTCGCTCAGTGTGTGAGGGATGGCAACCTTGAGTCCCTTCTTGCCTGCGGTCACGCCATCGTGGTCAGGCCCCATGATGATGTAGGAGCCGGGGGCGGCGACGCAAGATGCATCAGCCTGAATGAAAGGTTGGATGATGATGCTGCCGTGCGGGTCCACGTAGCCGTGGTCGTACATCGGCTTGTCTGAATCCTCAGTGCTGAGCATCTTGTGTGCGATGCGATACACCACGTCCCGCATTTCCTCACGGGAGTACACGGCACTGGACTCAAGCACACCGGGGCGTGGGTTGAGTGGACAAGCACGGACAAACAACGGCCTGTGCTCCTTCGGGTTAGGCAGTGTCTCAAACTTCTCCTCGACACCATTGAGTGCAGCATTGATGCTCAGGTCATTCACCGGCTCGCCCGGAGGCACAAGGTCAATGCGACTCGTCTTGAGTGGGTACCACTCGTCCCACACCAAACCGTTTTGTTTCGCTTCCATGTACTTGAGGTAAGCCTCCGCCTTCTGTGAGCCGGACACTTCTGTTGTTGCTTCGTTCATCATCGTCTTCATCTCCTTTGGTTGGTTATATACTTCCAATTTGTTTTCGTCTTCATCGAGTGTTGCGTGCAGCAGATGATTGTTCATGGGTTTGTACTCAGTCATCCGTATCGCTCCTCAAGATACACCCGATACTCACGTTCAGTTTCCGCATCAATGAGGTTGTGAATGTCCGCGTACAAATCCGCGATGCCCCACTTCCTTGTGTAAGCGGGGCTGATAGCCAAGAGGGCTTTACGCAGGTGGAGCATTGCCAAGTCCCTTGCTTCACGCTCCTCCTTCGTCCACGGTTCTGTGCTCTCAATCCTTGCCTTCATGCGTTCACCTTCTTGAATAGCGCATCGCTTGCGTTCTTGCGCCTCACCAATTCATCCCACCATTCAGGCGAGCCGCGCAAGGCGAGGAACCTACCACCCGTTGATTCATCCCGAACAAGGAATGAATGCGGCGGAGGGTCGCAGCCGTGGCGGGGTCCATCCTCGAACTCAGCGAGGAGTTCCGCGAAGGGGTCGTCAGCCTCAGTCATGCGTCCACCTCCAAGATGAGTTCCATTTGTCCGTCAGCATTCTCAGCAATGCAGACAACCGTGGCTTCGCCGTGTACCGTTTCAATCACCACGGACATGCACCTCCCCTTGAGCGAACAGGCTTGCAGTGAGCATGGAGTTCACACGTCGAAGGTGTGTGACCTGCTCGGTCAAGTCGTTCACTTGTTGCCTCAGTAGTTTCAGTTCTGTTTCTGTGTCCATGTTCATTCCTCCTTTGCGGGTACACCGCTGCCGTTCTCGGCATAGAAATGGATTGACGACGTACCAACGCATGGGTACTCCGCAGGTGAAACCTTGTGTCGCTCGCCGTCCTTCATCTCAAGCGTCAAGGTCCACTCCACTTGACCCATGCTGATGCCCGTCGGTTCAAGGTACCAATTCCTGATGTCCTCTCGGCTAACCCACTTGGGCAAGTGAAACGTTACATCACCCCCAAAGTAAAACGTGATTTCGTGTACGTCCTTCGGCATCTTCTGTCCTTCTTTTGCGTCCCATTTGCTCATGTTCATTCCTCCTCCTCGTTGAGTTCCTTGCGAAGAAGAATCTGCTCCCACACACTCATGCCTTCAGCCAACATCGTTCTCATCTCAGGCGTGGTGAGTTGCCGTGCTGCCTCCTTGATGATGCCTTCAAGTCGGTTGATTTGACCGACCAACTTTTCCTCTCTCTCGTACGCTGCGAGTAGCGAGTTGAGCAGTTGGGGCGCGGCTGCAATCAAGCGGGCGTTGGCCTTCATCCTACCTTGACGCCACTCTTCAATGACCTCGGGTGGTTGTCCGTCCAACCACTCATCGAGTTCAGTTGGTGGCACCGCAGCAGCGATGACTTCCTCCTTCTCAGGGAAGCCACGCAACCTCCACACGCCACCGCTCTCGTCGTATGCCCAAGGGGCAGGCGTGTGGATGCCGAAGTATTC
>MDTA01053397.1_pt1 | contig 16303 bp, 10 predicted proteins | sample 811151 | NCBI WGS metagenome assembly MDTA01 (sample SAMN05326648, study PRJNA326480) | marine metagenome | isolation source: seawater | place: Indian Ocean: South | collected 2010 | reverse complement strand
CCGATCTAGTACCCCCTCCTAATCCGCTACTTCCAAAAAAACCACATTTTGATGCCAAAGCAAAACGTGTTATTTATATTCACCTAACTGGCTCTCCTCCTCACCTCGATCTCTGGGATTACAAACCTGAACTTGTAAAAAGAAACGGCGAAGATTGCCCTGATGAGTTTTATAAAGGAAAACGCTTCGCTTTCACCAGCGGCAGACCAAAACTAATGGGAACACCCAGAACGTTTAAGCAATTTGGTAATGGTGGAACATGGATGTCTGATGCGATACCCAATTTCCATAACCTTGCTGATGATCTTTGTGTCATTAAATCTATGAACACAGATCAGTTTAATCATGCACCTGCGGAACTCTTTGTTCATACCGGATCACCAAGACCTGGTCGCCCCTCATTCGGTTCTTGGGTAACTTATGGCCTTGGAACAGAGAATCAGAATTTACCCGGCTACGTTGTCCTGATTTCAAATGGTGTTCAGCCAAATGGAGGCAAAAATTCTTTTGGTACAGGATTCATTCCCTCAGTTTATCAGGGTGTTCAGTGCAGGTCCAAAGGAGACCCAGTTTTGTACCTCTCAGACCCAAAAGGGATGAATCGTGATATTCGCCGCCAATCCTTAGACACTCTAAAAGAGTTAAATCAACAAGCAGCCAAGGATTTTGGCCACCCTGAAACCCTCACTAGAATCGCCCAGTATGAACTAGCTTTTAGAATGCAAATGGCAGTTCCAGAGGTTATGGACATTTCAAAAGAGTCACCAAAAACTTTGGAGGCCTACGGAGCTCAACCTGGAGCAGCAAGCTTTGCTAACAACTGTCTTCTTGCAAGAAGGCTCGCCGAACAGGATGTGAGGTTTGTACAACTTTTTGATTGGGGTTGGGATTTTCATGGAACAAATCCCGGAGAAGATATTAGAGATGGCCTCACTAATAAATGCGCTAAAACCGATAAACCTATCAGCGCACTCATTAAAGACCTTAAAGAGAGGGGCTTATTTGATGAAACTTTAATTATTATCGGTGGTGAATTTGGAAGAACTCCATTCAGAGAAGGCAGGACTGCAGGTGGTAAAGTTCTTGGACGAGATCATTTCCCAGACGCATACAGCATGGTCATCGCAGGAGGAGGAGCCAAAGGCGGATACTCTCACGGAGAAACTGATGAACTTGGGTTTTCAGTAGCACAAGACAAAGTCCATGTGCATGATTTTCAAGCTACTTTACTTCATTTACTTGGATTTGATCATGAAAAACTAATCTACAGATTCCAAGGAAGAGATTACAGACTCACCGATGTTCACGGAAAAGTGATCAAAGAAATTGTCTCCTAAAAAAGCTAATCTTTTTATGTTAGTCTTATAACAACTGCAGTCGCATTATCTCTACCAGATATTTTCACCGCATAATCAACAATTTCTTTGGCGGTGGATTCTTTTTCCAATAGTTCTTTCAGCTCGCTGTTCCAGATTCCATCAGTGACCCCATCAGAACATATCAACACTTTTTCCCCTTTCTTCACATCAACTTCGTGGATTTCAGGGTCCACAAATTGATTATTAGCTCCGAGAGCTTTTGTTAACATATTCTTCATCGGATGATTACGCGCTTCATACTCTGAGATCTTACCTGCCTTCAAAAGTGATGCGACTCTGGTGTCATCATTTGTGATTTGTATTAATACATTCTCCCCATCCTCATTTTCCTTCAAATGATATATTCTCGAATCTCCAATATGAGCAATACGCATTCTTCCTTGGATGAGCCAGCACATGCTCAAAGTTGCCCCCATCCCTTTACACTCAGGATATGATTCACCATATCTATTCATTTCAAAATTAATCGTTCTGAATAATTGCGTCAAAACTTCTGCCTCTATATTTTGATCAAGAACGCTGTTTCTAAAATAATTTGGAAATGAGGATGTAATAGTTTCCACTGCAATGCGGCTCGCAAATTCGCCTGAGTTTGCTCCCCCCATTCCATCGCTGACTGCAAATATATGATCTGAATCTGATGTTAATTCTTTTCCAGTAGAACCTAAAAACTGAATACCTTCTTCATCCAGCACTAAGGCAAGATATGAGTCTTCATTATTACCTCTGTATCTCCCAATATTTGTGTCACAGCTCCACCAAACTGACAAAGGCGCTTTCTCATCAGTCTCATCAGTGTTATCGATTAGCTCATCAAGAATAGTAGCAAACTCAAAATCTATGACACAAAATTTACCATCAGATTGACGGTATGTAATATTTCTTAAAAACTGATCATCATGACGCACACCATAATTTTCTAGTTCGCCAAAGATCTCTTTAATTTTTTCATCACTAAGTACCTCAACTTTTTTTCCAGCATTTGAAGTAACGATTTTTAACGATTCAATTTCAGATTCGATCAATCTTGGCACAAAATCACAACCTCTTCGTTCAAGGTATTTTAGAACTTTGATTTCATTATCGAATCTCTCTTGGGCTTGATGGCCCTTAAATGTCTTATGAACACGCCCATCAAAACCTATGTGAACAACAGACCTTTGAGTGTTTTTCTCTTCTTTCATAGGTTTTCAGATAAGATTTAAAATCAAAATACTTTTAGTGTAAAAAACTGAGACTTTTAAAAAACAGAACCTTAATTATTTAAGAAAAGTTAACTCATTTGATAAATTTTGTGAAAGAAAATGGACATTTGGCATGCAGTCTGCTCTTCTATTAATTCCCTGCAAAAAAAACATTAAATTTGTAGGATAAGATGCCAGAAAGTGGTATCACAAAAGACTCTGAAAAACAACCTACACAAAATAACATGGCAAAATATAAATTAGAATACCTTTGGTTAGACGGTTATACACCGGTAGCAAACATCAGAGGTAAAACAAAAATCGCGGAATACGACGAATTTCCGACATTAGATCAACTACCAATGTGGGGATTTGATGGATCATCAACATTACAAGCTGAAGGTGGAGATTCCGACTGCATGCTAAAACCTGTCGCTGTCTATCCTGACGCTGGTAGATCCGGCAACGCAGCACTTGTAATGTGCGAAGTTATGCTTCCTGACGGTTCTCCTCACCCATCCAACACTCGAGCTGGAATCATTGACGACCCAGATGCATGGTTTGGATTTGAACAGGAATACTTCCTAGTTCAAGACGGCAGACCACTCGGTTGGCCCGAAACAGGATACCCAGACCCTCAAGGTGAGTACTACACTTCTGTAGGCTATAAGAACTGCGGTGATATTGCCAGAACCATCGTTGAGGAACACCTAGATCTTTGTTTAGCTGCTGGCATCAATCACGAGGGTATTAATGCAGAGGTAGCAAAAGGCCAATGGGAGTTCCAAATATTTGGTAAAGGCTCACAAAATTGTGCTGATCAAATGTGGGTAGCAAGGTATCTCTTACTAAGAGCGGCCGAAGGCTATGGCGTGGATGTTGATTTCCATTGTAAACCTTTCCAAGGTGATTGGAACGGATCAGGAATGCATTGTAATTTCTCTACCGAGAAGCTTCGTGAAGAGGGCGGAAAAGAATACTTTGAAGCTTTAATGGCTGCTTTTGAGAAAAACTGTGAAGCTCACATAGCTGCTTATGGTCCGGATAACCATCTCAGACTTACCGGTCTCCATGAGACTCAGTCCATAGACAAATTCAGCTATGGTGTAGCTGACAGAGGTGCTTCCATCAGGGTTCCTCATAGCTTCGTAGAAAACGATGCATACAAAGGCTACTTAGAAGATCGTAGACCAAACTCTCAAGGTGATCCTTACGCAATTGCTTCAAGAGTTCTTCAAACAATAGCTGAGGTAGGTTAAAACCTAACTATATTAATCACAAAAACCGTCATCCAGGTTTGGGTGACGGTTTTTTTTTAATCAATCAACTAAAAATATTTAATTACTATTTTGAGAGATAGGATATTCTTGCCTCAATATATCTTCCACCAAAATTCACATCTGACATAGTGAGCGATTTAAAACTGTGTCCAAATCCTCCATCTTGTAATAACACAGCACTATTGAGTATAAGATTTGTTTCGACATCTGAATTTGACATTTTGAGTGCTTTTTTAAAAAAAGGTAACGGATCCTCTTTTTGAGCAATTCCAAGATATTCGGCAGCTCTTGTACGAACTAATGGCTCTGAGTCAGAATTGGCCATTTTTCTAATCATGTTAGTTAATTTCTGAGAAATTTTAACATGAGACGATGCGACAATGCACCCCCAGTATCGGCACCAAGGGTTGCTTGATTTCAAAGCACTCTCCAAAGGTTCCTCAACTTCTGAGATAGGTAACAACTGCAGTGCTGCAATTTTAGCCATTTCATTAATTTCATTGGTTTTTTTAACTCCATAATCCGACGGATTTTTCATAGCCTCCCTTACCATGACAGATTCGGGATAAAAACTAAGGTCATTAATGCGTTGCATTTGAGACTGCATGATTGTCCGCATTTCATTTAGGACATCTTTCAACTTAGGATCATTGGCCAAATTATTTGTTTCATAAGGATCAGAGGCGACATCGTACAATGCTTCAGGAGCTTTCTTTTCAAAAAATTGCTTTTGAATGGTATTCAGTTGACCCTGATTAAAAAGGTTTCGCCATTCAACAAAAGCCAATTGTTTGTATCTGTAATCATTTTGAATGGCATCAAAATTAAATGGCTGAAAATTTCTCTGATAACTGTATTTCCCTTTTCTTATCCAACGAACAAAATCATATTTCTCATCAAATCTATCCGCATAGTTGAAGGTGAAATCTCTAGTTTTGGATTCCTTACCCATAAAAGGAAAACCATCTACATCATCTGGGATTTTAACGCCCGCAAGATTAAGTAATGTAGGTCCAAAATCTATAAACTCAACAAACCCATCTTCTCGAGAATTCATTGAATATTTTGTGAGGTGTTTGAAGTTTTTGGGAATCCTGACTACTAAAGGAATGTGCAAACCTGTTTCAAATGCATATCCCTTACTTCTTGGAAGAACTCCTCCATGATCTCCGAAATAAAAAACAAATGTATCATCCAAAAGCCCACTCTCTCTAAGTTCATCCATGATTTCACCAACCACAGCATCGATCTTTTGTATATTATCATGATACCTCGCATGGGTATATCTGAACGTTTTTGTATCAGGATGATAAGGAGCTAATTTGACGGTTAAAGGGTCAAATGTAGTTGGCTGATTGTTTATTGCTTCTTTTTTGAAATGCAATGAGCTTTCATGTGAAATGGCATAACTAGCCTTATGGAAAAATGGTTGGTTCCCTTTTCGATTTTTCCAGTGAGCTTTTCGCGAAGATTGATCCCAAACCCCTTTTCCTTGAACTAAATTATAATCTGTTTTCGAACGGTTCGTTGTGAAATATCCATTCTCTTTTAAGTAGGCAGGAAACATTCTTAATTTATCGGGCATTGGAGCCATTACGCTACGTCTATGATATTGGGCTCCTATACGAGGAGCGTAGCAACTTGTGATAAGCGTAGATCTTGCTACTGAACAGACGGGTGCATTAGAAAAAGCATTATTAAAAGTAACTCCATGCTTTGCCATCTTCTTGATGTTGGGAGTTTCAGCACCATTTGGAAAAAAATGATTTAAATAGTGAATTGAATTATCTTCAGATATAATCCAAACAAAATTGGGTTTATCTTTGGCCAAAATAAACTCATTCAAAAAAAATATTATTGTTAAAAAAGTTACAAACTTCATTTTTCTTCGGTTTAAAAAAAATAATAGTTCCAAGAACTATAATAGCAATGATTACAAAATGATGTATCATAATAAACTATCATAAATTCTTTTAGTACGATTAAATAGGTATTCATCATGAAATATATCATTACTTTTACGGTTGCTTGTCTTCTAAACTCAATATCAATGGCCCAAGACGAGTGGCCACGATGGAGGGGTGCCGATCTAAGCGATCACTCTCCTGATCAAGGATTACTGAAAAAATGGCCTCAGGATGGACCAGAGCAAGTTTGGTTATATAAAGATGCGGGAATTGGTTATTCAGGTCCAGCGATCTCGGGCGGAAAGTTCATTACTATGGGAGAGAGAGATGGCGAAACATACCTTATTGCGATAAACACCAAGGACGGCAAAGAGCTCTGGAGTACAAAATTTGCAAAAGGATTTAAAAACAATTGGGGAAATGGCCCAAGAGGAACTCCTACAATTGATGGAGATAAGGTATACGCATTAGCTCCAAAGGGAGAAGTCGTTTGTATTAACATCAAGGATGGATCAGTAAATTGGAAATCTGATCTTGTCGATTTTGGAGGCAAGGCTCCGTATTGGGGATTTAGTGAATCCTTACTAGTGGATAACGATAAAGTTGTTCTCACCCCTGGCGGTGGAAAAGGGGCAATTGTGGCTTTAAATAAGGAAACAGGAAAATTAATTTGGCAAAGTAAAGAGATTAAAGACGGAGCTCAATACTCTTCAATAATTCCTATAAAGCACAACGGTAGCGACCAATATGTTCAGTTGTTTATGAAATCTTTGGTTGGAGTTTCTGCTTCCGACGGCAAACTCTTATGGAAAACAGATTGGAATGGTCGAACGGCTGTGATTCCGACTCCGATTTATAAAGATGGAAAAATCTATATTAGTTCTGGATACAATGTAGGATGTAAACTCATTAACCTAAGCCCTGATAATAAAGTTTCCGAGGTCTATAATAATGACACCATCATCAACCATCATGGTGGCGTTATATTAATTGGAGATCACTTATATGGACATTCAGATAGAGGTGGCTGGAAATGCCAAAACTTTGCAACAGGCGAAGAGGTATGGCGATCAAAAGATCTTGGCAAAGGGGCAATACATTACGCGGATGGGATGTTATATTGTCTTGGCGAAAGCGATGGCACTGTCACTCTTGTAAAAGCAGACACAAAAGGCTGGAAAGAAACAGGACGCTTTAAACTCAGTCCCCAAACTAAACTTCGGAAACCGTCAGGGAAAATCTGGACACACCCAGTCGTAATTGGTGGCAATCTTTACCTGCGTGACCAAGAAATTATTTATTGCTATCGAGTAAAGGCCTAAAAATTTCTATACTTTCTCGAGCGCAGGAACTTGGAATCCTACATTGTTAGGGTCTTTTAGTAACTGGTTTGCATCTTTTGCAAACTCACCGGTATGGGTTTCTTTCTTAGGATCAAAGTTTAACCAAGGTCCAACAGTATAATAGTTATCTTTCTCGGGAATGCCTACCCCATTACCCATAATGTCGTGCAGTTTACCAAAATGTTCTGCTGCATCTTTATTATCACCAAATTTTCCAGCCTTGAGATTAAAAGGAACTTCCTCACCAAGCCTGTAGGAATTGTTCATTAAGTGGCCCAAAACACACCCATAGTGGGCATCATTAACATCACCGTTTGCCATGCTTGGATCCCCTGCACGACAGGCTGCAACAAAGCTTCCCCAATTACCTCCAGGAGTCACTTTTCCTTGCCCAAAATCGATTTTTTCACCTTTATCACTTCCTTTTGCAAAATACTGATTACCAATGATCCTTCCTCCATCTTCAAAATAATATTGATTTTCAACCTGTCTTTTATACCCGTTATAATTCACATTTCTAACATTGAAAAAAACTTGCTGGCCGTTTGGATATTCAGCCATTCCAAATAATGTGTTCGGAGTCTCTCCTTGGTCTTTCCACTGAAAACGACCTCCTATGGCCATGGCTTTAACGGGATGAGTCTGATCATCATCAATTGCCCATCTCGCAACATCCAATTCATGTGTTCCTTGATTATTTAAATCACCGTTACCAGTGGCCCAAAACCAGTGCCAATTGTAATGAACGTAATTTCCATGAAATTTTTCAATAACGGCGGGCCCTTTCCACAGATTCCAATCCAAATGCGATGGAACTTCTCCGACCTTCTTGTGACCAATGCTTCCTCTGGGTTTGCAGCAATAACCATATGAAATCTTTAAACGTCCCCATTTACCAGCCTTAATCTGATCATGTAACCCTGCACGACGAGCATCGCTACGCTGCTGAGTACCATGTTGAATCACAACACCATATTTTTTTTGTGCAGCGACCGCAACCCTTCCTTCAACCACATCATGACTCATGGGCTTTTCGACGTAAACGTGTTTACCTGCCTGTGCCGCCCATATGGTCATTAAAGAATGCCAGTGGTTAGGCGCAGCGATGGCTATCGCGTCAACGTTTTTATCATCCAAGGCCTCTCTAACATCAACGACTCCTTTAACCTGCTGACCTCGACCTTTGAGACTTTCAACAGTCCGGCTCAGAACTTGTTTATCGGGGTCGATCACATATGGAATCTCAACATTCTTTTGAGATAGAAAACCGCCGATGTGACTTTTCCCTCGACCATTTAAACCGGCAACAGCAATTCTCATTCTGTTATTCGCTCCAATAACCTTGGCTGATGATTTTGTATTAGCGATAAATGGAGCACTTCCTAAACCTGAAAGGATGGAAGTCTTTATAAATTGACGTCGTGAGTTAGAGAGCATTTTTATGATTTGTTGTTTAAAATCATATTTTGTAATGAAATCTGATGATAGGGAATAAAAAAATTGCTTCTATAACGCAAAAGCTGATTCAAGCTCTTTATAATTGGTTGAAACCCCAAACTCTGGATATTCAGCAATAACATTTTGAGGCGGGCAAAATAGGAAGCCTCTATCAGACTCCTTTAACATTGATATATCATTGTATGAATCCCCTGCTGCTAATGTTTGGAAACCAAGTGCTTTAAAGGATTTTACAGCGTGCCTTTTTTGATCGTCCATTCTAAGAAGAAAATCATTGATCCTACCATTTTCATCAATGTCCAAATTGTGGCAAAATAATGTAGGGTTATCTAATTGCTTAATTAGAGGCTGTGCGAATTGATAAAATGTATCAGATAGAATTATGACCTGACATTTTTGTCTAAGATCATCTAAAAACTCTTTCGCTCCATCTAGTGGACTCATTTCAGATATGACTTTCTGGATATCTGAGATTCGAAGATCATTTTTTGAACAAACATCGAGACGCATACGCATTAATTCAGAATAGTCTGAAATGTCTCTAGTCGTTGCTTGCAGTTCTTTGATCCCTGTTCTCATCGCAAATTCAATCCAAATTTCAGGAATTAGTACGCCTTCAAGGTCTAAACATGCTATGACACTCATATTTGGAAATTTTATTTATAATTAAAAATTATTATTTCAAAAGTGATGAGAATAATAATTGATTGAATTGGATTATTTGCAATATAGTAAGCATTAATTTACTGCATCGCATCAAAATATGCGCAAAAGCAGACTCCAATGGATCAACCCCTAACTATTATAGCTATAGCATTCTGTCTTAGTCAGTCAGCAATGTTTTCTGGTTTAAATTTGGCTTTTTTTTCCATAGGCAGATTGAGACTTGAAACAGAGGTTGAGAATGGCAATCAGTCTGCAGCGAGAATTCTAGCACTCAGGAAAGATGCCAACTTTTTATTATCAACTATTTTATGGGGTAATGTCAGCGTAAACGTGATCCTGGCCATGCTGATGGATAGTGTGATTCCTGGAACTGGTTTAATTGCTTTTTTCGTCTCTACAGTTGGAATCACTTTCTTAGGTGAAATATTGCCACAGGCTTATTTTTCAAGAAATGCAATTCGGGTCGGTTCAAAACTCGCTCCCATCATTAGATTCTATCAAATAATTCTTTGGCCCGTCGCCAAACCGAGTGCATTGATGCTTGAGGGTCTAGTAGGTGCAGAGGGGGTTAACTTTATGAGAGAAAAAGATATTGAGGTGATTCTTGAACGACACATCAAAGAAAAAGATTCTGAAATTGGGGAAACTGAGGGACGTGGAGCCTTAAATTTTCTTGATCTGGATGACCGTTTAATATCACAAGAAGGAACCAGCATTGATCCCAGCACAATCCATTCTTTTCCCTCTAACATGGATCTTCCCGATATCCCTAAACCCAACACACCTGATGGAAATATTTTTCTAGAAAAACTTCGACAGAGTGACAAAAGTCGAGCAGTTATCACTGATGAAGAAGGCAATCCAAGAATTGTTCTTAAAACATCAGAATACTTATTCAACATTTCGGTAAATGAATCCAAAGCAGACATTTATGATTATTGTCACAGACCTGTAGTAGTTGATGATTCAAATGCCACTCTAGACACTGTGTTAAGTGAATTCGTTGTAGAAGCTGACGATAGAGAAGATGATATTATTGATCAAGACGTTGTCATCTATTGGAATGAGAATGATAAAAGAATCATTACAGGTGCAGACATTCTTGGAAGGTTATTAAAAGGAATTGCTAGGAGAGAAAAAGAACACTCCTAAAAAAAAATAAAATAAATTTTGATAAGGCTAGAGGATTATATCTTTGATGACCTTTGCCTCTTCAACACCCGTCAATCGGGTATCAAGTCCCTGGTACTGATAGGTGAATTTTTTATGGTCAATTCCCATGAGATGAAGCATTGTGGCATGAAGGTCGCGAATGTGAACGACGTTCTCAACAGAATTATAACCAAGCTCATCAGTCGCTCCATAAGTTGTTCCTCCTTTAATTCCTCCACCTGCAAGCCACATTGAAAAACCTTTCATATGATGATCTCTACCTGCCCCTCCTTTACCTTGGAACATAGGTGTCCTACCAAATTCGCCACCCCAAACTATGAGGGTATCTTTTAGCATATCTCGCTGCTTAAGATCATTAAGAAGAGCCCAGGTTGGCTTGTCAGTTAATCCACAGCATATGTCCATGTATTTCTCAAGACCGCCATGGTGGTCCCATCCTCTATGATATAAATGAATAAAACGACAGCCTCTCTCGGCAAGCCTCCTAGCCAATAAACAGTTAGTGGCATATGTACCGTCTCCCTGTTTGGCTCCATACATATCGAGTACGTGACGAGGCTCGTTAGAAAAATCCATCAACTCAGGAACTGAAGCTTGCATTCTAAATGCCATCTCGTAGGCCGAAATTCTCGTGAGTATATCATCTTCATTGAGGATTTTGTTTCTTCTTTCATCAAGAGCCTTGATGGCATCAACAACATGTCGCTGGCTCTTTTTTGTCACATTGCCAGGATTGTTCAAATAATTAACCGGATCTCCAGTGGAACTAAATTCAACCCCCTGAAATCGCCCTGGCAAAAAGCCTGAGGCCCATTGTCTTGAAGCTATTGGTTGAGGGTTTCGACCCCCTACGCTTGTTAAAACAACAAATCCAGGCAAATTATCCGACTCACTCCCCAATCCATAGTTGATCCAAGAACCCATCGAAGGTCGCCCTGAAATCGCAGTGCCTGTATTCATAAAAGTATGAGCGGGGTCGTGATTAATTTGTTCGGTTAACATCGAATTGACGATACAAATATCATCAGCCATTTTAGCGGTCCATGGTAGATAATCACTGATAAGTTGACCACTTTTTCCATGTCTATTAAATTTTGTCATGTGCCCCTGAACCTTCAGTTGTTGACCTCTAAGCTGGGCAATGGGCTGACCTTTTGTAAAAGACTCAGGCATAGGTTTACCATGCAATTCATCAAGTTTTGGTTTGTAGTCAAAAGTCTCTAAGTGAGAGGGTCCACCAGCCATGCATAAAAAAATCACTCTCTTTGCCTTGAATGGTATATCAGGTAAACCAGATACGCCTGGACTAGATCCAGACGAATCATTAAGAAGCATTGAATTTAAAGCCGCTGCACCTAAACCAAGACCAGAGTTTTTAAGAAAACTTCTGCGTTGAACTGAAAGCGTTTCATTAAGATGTTTCATGCTTATTAGTTTCTAGTATTAAATTCGGAGAAATTAAAAATGACTCTTGCGACTGAAGTCCAGCAGAACAACTCCTTATCGTCATCATGATTTTTGGATTCCTGTGTGATGTCTTTAATTAGTTTATTGATAATATTTCTTTCAACATCATCCGGTTTCCTAGAGAGAGCTTTTTGAAAAGCGATGTTTATTCTTTGATCATTAGTCTGAGCACTTTTTATTATTATTTTGGCAAACTCTTCAGCCGCCTCATAGAAACTAGGATCATTTAGTAAAACCATAGCCGCTATTGGGCTATTCGATTTGGATCTCTTAGCAACACATTCTTCTCTGGTTGAAGCATCCATTGCCAGTAGCATCGGGTGTAAGAATTGTCGTTGCCAATGAATGTATATAGACCTCTTTAGTCGACGCTTATCAGTATGAGCCTTATACTCTCTTTTTGGAAAGTTTAGATGCTTATAATAACCTTTTGGCTGAAAAGGTTTAACACTAGGACCACCGTACTCTTTAAATAACAAACCACTACTTTCAAGGATATTATCTCGAATCATCTCTGCCGGCAGCCTGTGCCTAGATTGATGAGAAAAATTATGATTTAAAGGATCCAATGACTTGGTTTTAGAATTTGAATTTGAACTTAATTTGTATGCGTGACTTGTTACGATCAATTTTATCAAACCCTTTACGTCCCAACCGTTCTTATAAAATTCCACAGAGAGATTATCTAGAAGGTTTGGAATTGTAGGAGGCGTACCTTGACCTCCAAAATCGTCCAAACTTGGTGAAATACCTTCTCCAAACATGAGATACCAAAGCCTATTGACAAAAACTCTAGAAGTTAAACCTCCAACGCCATTGTCGACATCCACAAGCCAATTGGCAAAGTCTAACCGATTTGCCCTTCTGTCAGTAACGCTCAGGTTCCCTAAGAAAGCTGGCACCGCTGGTTCCACTATTTCTCCACTGTCATCAAGCCAATCACCTCTTGGCAAAACACGTGTCACACGGGGTTTAACACTTTGAGTGACCATTGTAAGTCTTTCCTTCGTTTTGATTGCTTTAATTTTCTCAGCTATCTCATCAGTTTTTGGATTTACAGCTTCAAGCCTCTCTAATTCTTCACGATCTCTATAACTTAAAACCGGTATCTCTGGAGGCCTCTTAGTTGGAAGAGCATTGGAGCCCACTTTGAAATGTTGTTCTTCATCAATGTCTGCAAAAAAGGCAGACATCGAGTAAAAATCTTTGGCGGTGTAAGGGTCATATTTGTGATCATGGCACTGAGCACACCCAACTGTGGCTCCCATCCAAACCCCTGAAACATTTCGTATTCTATCAGCAGCATAAATCGCCAAATACTCACGAGGCTGCACACCACCTTCATGAGAAGTTTGAAGTAATCTATTATATCCTGTTGCTATCTTTTGATCTATCGAAGGATTCTCCAATAAGTCTCCTGCCAACTGCTCTCGTGTAAACTGATCAAAAGGCATATTTTGATTAAATGCCTCCATAACATAATCTCTGTAGGGACTGATGTTGTGATCCTGATCTCCATGATAACCAACAGTGTCTGCAAAGCGCACAAGATCAAGCCAGTACATAGCCATCCTCTCTCCGTAATGGTCAGAGTCTAAAAATTGCTTAACTATTTTCAAATAAGCCTCCTCTGAATTCGTTGCAGATAAGTATTTTTGGACTGTTTGAGAGTCGGGAGGCAACCCGGTTAAATCAAAAGACAATCGTCTGATCAATGTTACTTTGTCTGCGTCTTGCGCAGGCTTAATACCTAACTTAGACCAATGGTCTAAAAGTAGGGTATCGATCCAATTGTAAGCCCATGGATTAGCCTCATCGTTAACTGGCTTCCAAGCAGGTTTTTTGTAAGCCCAAGGTTTTGAATACTTTCCCCCCTCGCTAACCCATTGAGTTAAAATTTTTATTTCTTCATCACTCAATGATTGACCACTTTCTGGAGTTGGCATTATTTCATCCGGGTCATGAGAGGTGATGCGATAAATAATTTCACTATCTTTTGGATTATCCTTTGAAAAAACTTTTTTAAAACCTTCTTCAGTGTCTAATCTCAATTTCGCTTTCCTGTGCTCCTTGTCAGGCCCATGACAAACATAACAATTCTGAGAAAGAATTGGTCTAACATCACGATTGAAATCCACCTCTTGTGCTAACGCAAAAAAAGGAGCCAACATGATTGAAAGTAAGAATAAAAACTTCACAAAAATAATACGGTATTAAAGTGACTAATAGTTTATACAATAATAAAAAAATGAACATATTATTGATGCATCAAAAATACGTTCTTATATGCTAATTAATTGGAAAACTCGTGAAATGATACAATTTTTAACATTAATTATCTTAAAATTATTACTAGCATTAAAAGTCTTGGCTGGCTCAGATCGACCTAATCTTTTGATAATGATGAGTGATGATCAATCCTTTCCTCATGCATCTGCTTACGGTTCAAAAATGGTCTCCACTCCTAACTTTGATAAAGTTGCAAAAGAAGGAGCATTATTCACAAATGCATTTTGCGCGGCTCCAGGTTGCAGCCCATCTCGAGCAGCATTCCTAACGGGTAGACATATATGGCAGATTGAGGAAGCAGGGACTCATGCCTCCTCTTTTCCATCCAAGTATTTAACCTTTATGGAACACCTCAAACTTAAAGGTTATCACACTGGTTATACGGGTAAAGGATGGGGGCCTGGAAATTGGAAAATAAGCAATCGAAATGAAAACCCTGCGGGCCCAATCTACGGAACAAAAAAAGGAAACTATTCTCAAGCATTCAAAAATTTTATAAAAGCGAAACCAAAGGACAAGCCGTTTGCCTTTTGGTTTGGATCATCAGATCCTCATCGAGCTTTCAAAAAGGGAAGTGGTTTGGAATCTGGGAAAAAACTTAACGACGCCGAAGTCCCAACATTCTTACCAGATTCTCCAGAAATTCGAAATGATCTTTTGGATTATGCCTTTGAGGTGGAGCGGTTTGACAATGATTGTGGAAAATTCTTAGACATATTGAGTCAGGAAAAAATGACCGATAATACAATGATTATTGTAACCAGCGATAACGGCATGGCATTTCCTTATGCAAAAGCTAATTGCACAGAATTCGGTATCCATATGCCACTTGCTATTAGCTGGAAAAAAAAGATCCCGGGTAATCAAACTATTGGAAATCTTCTGGGACTCGTTGATTTATCTGCAACTATTCATGAAGCTTTTGGCATTCAAGCTGAGAAAGAATACCCCATATCCGGAAAAAGTTTTTTTAAATTAATCACAAACAATCAAATAACAAAGACATCTAATGATGAACAAATAATTTACGCCGGAAGGGAGAGACACTCATCGTCGCGATTTAACACACTAGGTTACCCTCAACGCTGTATTAGAACGAATCAATTTCTGTTAATTAGAAACTATAAACCAGAGAGGTGGCCAGCAGGTCCGGGCCAGAAGAAGAGAGGTGGACCCGATTCTGAACTGGGCCCCATGCATAATGGTTATCACGACATTGATGCATGCCCAACATTGGATTATTTGATTCAAGGCAGAGCAAATTTAGAAGTTTCTAAATACTTTCAACTTGCAGTCAGCAAACGAAACTTTGAACAGTTATTCAAAGTTAGCGAGGACCCTGGTTGCATTAACGATCTAGTAGGAAAACCAGAATATAAAGTCATACAAAAAAAACTTTCTGATCAATTAACCGATTATTTAGTTAAAACAAAAGACCCAAGGGAGAACGCAAACGGAGACATATTTGAAACTTATCCAAGATATTCATCAATTAGATGGTTCCCTGAACCGAAATGGGCTCAAGATAAACCTAATAAAATTCCTCCAACACCTTGGCTTAAGCCAACCTTAAGAATAAAAAAATAAAGTTTTTAGGGTATTGCCTGAAATATTTCTTGTATCGTTATATCGCCGTCCATCTTGACGATTTGCAAATCAAAAAAACCAGAGTCCTTGGCTTTATGTAAAAACCCCACAGATATTGAATCTCCCCTTTTATAAAATCCGCTCGGTTTGGTCCAATCTATCTGCTTAAGTAATTTCTCTTTGGCTTTAACATTTGGTCCTAATTTAAATTTAGCACCCAAAAAAGAACCAAGAATCGTTTCACATTCCTCAGGACTTAGTCCTTGTATTGAATTGGCTCTATATTTTTTTCCCTTAACGTTGAGAATAGTTTTCTTTTGGGTATATGGCTTTCCAGCCCAAAAATTACCTATTCGAATTTGACCTTTTCTTGGTTTTGCCCCCGGTTCTAACCAATCACTTTTACTAACACTTAGAATCTGAGTCGTCACTTGACGGCCGTCAATTTTTTCATGCCCCTCGATGCGTATTCCTTTAAAAGGACTAGGGTACATATTGTGTGTTGATATTCTATAAACTGGCTCCTTAAGGCCACACTCATAAGCAAGTTTGATGACTGTTTTTTCCTCT
>MDTA01025155.1_pt1 | contig 16304 bp, 12 predicted proteins | sample 811151 | NCBI WGS metagenome assembly MDTA01 (sample SAMN05326648, study PRJNA326480) | marine metagenome | isolation source: seawater | place: Indian Ocean: South | collected 2010 | reverse complement strand
TTTTGCTTCTTTTGCTTCTTTTGCTTCTTTTGCTTCTTTTGCTTCTTTTGCTTCTTTTGCTTCTTTTGCTTTTTTTGCTTCTTTTGCTTCTTTTGCTTCTTTTGTTTCTTTTACTTCTTTTTGTTGTTTACTTTCTCCTTCAAGCCAAGTTTCAAATTTTGTGGAAGAAATACGTATGCCTTTATCATTAAATAAATTATTATTATGGTCTTTATATATAAAAGATCCATCAATTTCTATTCTTTGTAATGAAATACTATCATATGATTCATCTAGATCTTCCATAGTTCTTGGTAATTAATTTTAATAAAAATTCAATTTTAGTAATATTTTTTACATTTTTTTTTAATATCCTTGGGAGGAGTTAATCCTCTCTTCTTATAGATACTTGATGTACATATAGGATATTCTAAACCTTCTTCATATTCTTTAGAATATTTTAATGATTTAATACATTTACAATAATTTATGAAAAGGGCATGATCTATTTGCTTCTTTTCTTTTTTTGACATCCTTCTCTTCGTTTTCTTTTTATGAAGTAATTTTTTATATTTCTTCTTGGAAACAATACGCGCCTTCTTTATACTCATTCGTTTCTTATTTTTCATTATAAGATAAAAAATATTTTATTTATAAATCATACTTTAATAACATTTATTTATTATATTTCTTAATATTCAATTGATGCTTTTCTTCTGCTTCTTCATCTTCAAAATTAATCCCACCCTTACCATCAGATTGACCAATTGGTGAATAATCTTCAGGATCCATGATTTCGTTATCCTTGATTTCATAGGGAACGTTATCGACAATGTATATTACTTCCCCTTCATCCTCTTCTTCTTCCCCCTTATTCCCCTCACTGTCAATGGCATCCTCCAATCCCTTCACCTTCTCTTTCTCTTTCTCTTTTTCTTTCTCTTCAAGAAGAAGAAGAATTTCCTCCTTCGTAAGCTCATGCTTTTGAATCTTTTTCTTCTTATTCTTTGACCCCTTTGGTCGACCTCTTTTCTTCTTTTCACCACTGCTTTCCTTCTTTTGAGATGTTTTCTTAACGAGTGTGATTTCATTACCTTCTTTGTCAGTCCTCCAATGATGTTCAACGCCATTCCAAACAGGGGTTTCTGGGCGAGGTTCATGAATCATACCAAGCCACCATCCTCCATTATCATTGAATTTGGTAAGGTGTCTTGAACAGAGGCATTCACCATCAACCTTTATGAAGTTACATTGGATATTATCATATCCTTCCTTCCAGATACGGGCATCACATTTTGTAGTGTCAATGATACCCGCTCTTTCTTCAGTTGTCTTCTTCTTCGAACCCTTCTTCGTGGAAAGTTTTTGGATGTCTTCATCCTCAAGAATCGTTGGGATTTCTATTTCTTGAATCCAACCCTTCTTTGCAAGAAGCTCAAGTGTTTCAGCAATATTCATTGTTTTCACCTTTCTCTACTTTTTATATTAAACTTATCATCCAAAATAAAAATTCAAATTTAAAATAATATGATAAGGAGTTCATTTATTTATTCTTATCATAATGAAATAGATTCATTTGTTTCGCATGATACTCCTCTGTCGAGATACAATGATCTTGAAATCGGTTCAGAGGATATTTCTTAATATCGACTGGATGATATCTGTATTGATTGGTGACATCGCGTTTCTTAAGGTTATTCTTTGTAGGGTCTCTCATAAACTTAAATCCATTTGTACAGAAGACATATTTATTATTCTTTAGAATTGGTTCAAAGAAGGATACAATATCTTCATCAGTCCAGTGTTGAATCACATCTTTAATAATAATTAAATCGTAATCCTTTGGAAGATAACCTTTTCCAATGACTTTGTGTTCAAATGTAATATTATCTTTCGTGAACTTTTCTTGATTCTTTTTTACCACATCAGGAATACAATCTATTCCTAAATATTTTTTCCCTGAAAAGTCAATATGCTGACTAAACTCCCAATCTCCACACCCTACATCACAGATCGTATGGATTTCCTTTTCTTCAATGACGTTTTGAAGTTTTTCAATATACTTCTTATTGTTACGAGACATTTTCGATCCTGTCCCACTCCCTCCTCCCCAGATATTCTTTTTGTGAATATTTTTAAATGCCTCTTCCATAACGATATATAGATAAAAAGATAAATATTCTTACAAATAGACGAAGGATTAGATACTTACATCTACACTTCCTTAAGAGTCTGAATAATCTCCTCAACATCTGTGAGAGGGATATTCATAAAAAAAAATCGTTTATTTTTTTTTGTCTTTATTTATTCTTTATTCCCTTTATTCTTGAATCAAAGGTTGGACCACCAATGACCACTAGTCCTCTCACTATTGGGGATAGGGCCCCTCCAGAACTGTTCGGTGTTCGCCATACATTCACTTTCCTTCATGTGAAGGTCTTCTTCAGGAACACCACCCTTCTTCATTTCTGAGAGTTCATTCCACATTTCTTTCACCTCTGAGGGAAGGCCGTTCCATTGATTTGCGAGTTCTGTGATATAATTGGATTCATTTCTATTAGAGATCTGTTTGATATTCTCCTTATTAAGCTTACCGAAAAGGTTATATCCTGAGAGGGATTTAGGTTTCCTTGCCTTAACTTTCTCCTGTTCAAGAAAGAAAGTCTGAAGAGATGCTTCGATCGCCCGTTCATCCTCTTCTTTTTCGATGTCTTCTTTGGAAGATGTCCGTAGTTCTGGAGTTGTTTGAGTAGACATCTCTCTCTTGACAGAACACTGATCGATAATAGAAGAACACAAACTAAACATCATCTCCTCCTTCTCCTCAGAGATTTCCTTACCCTGAGCAAGGGTCTGGATCATCATTTTAAAATCACTCCGTGACATCTTTCACTTAGCAGAATCCGTAGTTTTTTTGTTTACTTATCCTTTTGAACAGAGTTTCAAATTTTGAAAGGAACCTATGAACTCATAAAAAAAGTGGATTTATTTTTTTGGTTTTTGGTTTTCTATTTCGTTTTTTTTGTCTTTGTCTTCATTATGAAGAACTCTTATTTAGGATTGTGTGCGTGTCAATTGTAAGACTCTCTAATCTCAATGTTTGCCTCTTCAAACGTTGACACCCTTGGTTCGCGCAGCATGATGTTTGCCTCTTCAAACGTTGACCCCTTTGATTCGCGCAGCATGATGTTTGCTTGGGCGAACACCGACGACTGCATCTCACGCGCCACAGGTCTCATTTTGTAAAGTGTTTTATACTTCTTTTCACCTTCTAGAGGTTCGGGGAGTTCCACCCACTCCTCAACATGGATAGACCACCCTTCTTCCCTTCCTCTGGGAGACACCTCTCCGGGTGCTTCTACAGGAGAGATACCTTTATGGGCAACTGCTCCATCTATACCCATCGGATGCTCCTTCAAGATTCCAGAATGTGTAAGGCCTTTTCCTTTAAGGAATAAGTATACCCTATCTCCGGGCTTTGCTTCCTTCTTGAATTTTTCAATCTGATGATGACGTGAATGTGCCGTCAAACGTTTCCCGCTCAGTTCATAGTGCTTTTTAGTTGCCCCAAAGATACAGGCGATGGGTTGACCACCTCGTTCTGTCCACTTCTTATGGTTTTTCCTGGCGTCAGAAGGCTTGGATGCGCAGGCAATCTGCCAATCGGCGGTGGTCATGATCCCGTTCTTCCGTGGGTTTTTGTTTACTACTCCTTCCTCAAACAGAGTTTCAAATTTTGGGAGGAGGTCGCTTCTTCCGCGGGTTTTTGTTTACTACTCCTTCCTCAAACAGAGTTTCAAATTTTGGGAGGAGGTCGCTTCTTCCGTGGGTTTTTGTTTACTACTCCTTCCTCAAACAGAGTTTCAAATTTTGGGAGGAGGTCGCTTCTTCCGTAAAAAAAAGTGGGTTTATTTTTTTGGTTTTTGGTTTTCTTTTTTTTTGTCTTTGTCTTAGTATTTAAGGATCTTCACACATGCGAAGGGACAAGCACGATCTGCTTCCTTCAGTCGAACGATCATCGTCACCTCCTCACCAACCTTTGGAAGATGAGAAGTGAACTTGAGATCGATGTAGATTGCTCCTTTATCACACCGAGCTGTATGATAGTTCATTCCATTATGGGTCACTACAGCCTTAACGACCATCTTATTCTCAGCATCAAGGACGTCGAAAGTCTTGTCTGGGCCAAGTCTCACAGAGGGGGTCCGCTGTTCGGGAAGGATGACATAACCACAGAAGAGGGTTATTTTCTGTGAACGAGCTTCAGCCAAATCTTCCCACGGAGGGTAAGTATCTACGAATCCTTGATGCCAATCCCCATCAAGGAAAATTCTCGCAGAACCATCTTCAAGAATTTCTTGCCACTTTCCGATCCCCCAGTGAACATCTTGACGTGGAACGAGATATTCTCCACCGATCTGAGGAGACTTCGCCTGTGATTCAAGGAGTAGTTCCTTCTCCTGAACTTCCGTAACCCACTTGTCCCAGTCTTCGATCATCACTTCAGAGTCAAGGTAAGGGATACTTTCTTTGAACTCTGGGTCAGTTACTATACCAAACCATCCTTCACCACCATTGGATTCCCTAATGGTCTTGTAATCTTCTAGGAGCTTGCTCTCTTCAGGTGTGAGGGGAACATTGGCATTGGAAATTTTTCCGGGGAGCTGATGGTGCTCGTGGATGACAAGTCCGTAGTCTCCTGGATTCTTCTTCTGGTCTTCTTCGAAGAACACTTTGAGATTGTGGAACTCTCCGGAGGTCAGAGGGCGGGGACCGAAGTATGACGCATACGAACACATTCTGTTTCTTTTCTCTATTATCTTTTCTGTTACTATCTTTTTTCAAACAGAGTTTCAAATTTTAGGAAAGACATCGTTCTCAGAGAAGGGTGTTCCCAAAATTTGAAAGTTCGTTTGAAGAAGACCTAGTAATTAAAAAAACCACAGAAGAACAACCTCTGGTCTCCATCAGACTGCTCTTCTCAAAATTTGAAACTCTGTTTGAGAAAGACATCCAACAAACAATCCTTGAACCGTTCTCCCTCTGAACGATGTCTGCGATCTCCATTGCCCAGAAGACCCTCGCATCCGGCTCCCCGGCCAACGACCCTCGCCTCCTCTTCGAGGTCTTGAAGAAGAAGTATGAGGGGCTCCCAGAGGTGGAGGAGATGCTTCAGGACCCCGAACTCACCTGTCATTTCATTAAGCCCAAGAGTAAGAAGGCAACTCCGCCTCCTGAAGAGAGGAGGGGTGTCATCAATGAACACAAGTGTGATGCCCGTGTCTGGAAGGAGAAGCCCCGTTCAGGAGGCCTGGGATACGACAACATCCAGTGTTCTTCGAAGAAGGTCGACGGGTGCGATGGCCTCTGTAAGAAACACTTCAAGCTCTTCAACGAAGGCAAGATGTGGCTCGGGAAGGTGACTGAAGAACGACCGAAGAATCCTGTCCATCCGACAGCTGGACCCAAGATGTGGTCGACGGATGAAGATGGGAATGAAGTCGAGAAGGAGAGGAAGAGGAAGACTTCGCCAAAGAAGTCGTCCCCAAAGAAGAAGAAGGAGAAGAAGGAGAAGAAGAGTTTCAGTGAGGAGGAGCTCCTGAAAATGCTTGCCGATGTTCGAGCGAAGGAGCAAGAAGCTGAGGAGAAGGAGCCAGTGAAGGAGAAGGAGCCAGTGAAGGAGAAGGAGCCCGAGCCAGAGCCCGAGCCAGAGCCCGAGGCTCCGGTGGAGTCGGAAGATGAAGATGAGGACGAGGTTAAGATCGTTGAAATTGACGGCGTCGAGTATCAACACAACACGGAAGACGGGAGGATGATCCGAACGATTGACTTCACAGAAGTTGGGACGTGGAACGATGACACAGGAGAGATCGACTTCGATGAAGATGAAGACGAGTAAAGTGTATGTGAACCTTAATAAAAAAAAAAGAGTATAAGACTAAATACAATAAACCATATCACACGCCGCCTGCTTTTTTTTTATGAGATCCTTTTTTAAAAATTTGAAAGATGATTTTACAAGGAAAAGTAAAGTTAAAAAGAATACCGAAGAACTACTGAGAATACAATTTCTTCTGACAGCGTCGTCAAGTCTACTATACGTATGGACTTGTCAACGATTAAGAATGAGCTCTACACATTTGCCAGTCCCGAAGAGAGAGAGGGTATAAAGAAGGCTTCCGAAATTCAAGGGCTGGGCGAAGAAATACTTCGCAACCTTCATGAGAAACGGAAAAGTCAATATCCAAAGGAGAAGGAAAGACTCCTTATTGAACAACAAGAGAAGAAGTGGAAAGAGGAAAAAAGGCGTGCTGCCTCGCATTCTGTAGCTTACTGGGAAAATTACAGGGGACTACAGGAAATCCTTGGATACGAGATGATTGATGATTGTGCAAACGGTGCCCACAACAAAACATTCCGGTTCTGTAGAGATGTTCTCCCGATTATCCATAAGGCACTGGTACAATACCGTGAATCTGTGGTAAAAGGAGTTAAGTTTGAATACATCACATTTCCTGAAGATGAAGACGAGGTTAAGGTCGTTGAAATTGACGGTGTCGAGTATCTACACAACACGGAAGACGGGAGGATGATCCGAACGAATGACTACTCAGAAGTTGGGACGTGGAACGATGACACAGGAGAGATTGAATTTGATGAAGAGGAAGATGAAGATGTAGATGAAGAAGAGGTTAAGATCGTTGAAATTGACGGCGTCGAGTATCAACACAACACGGTAGACGGGAGGATGATCCGAACTGATGATTTCTCAGAAGTTGGGACGTGGAACGATGACACAGGAGAGATTGACTTTGATGAAGAGGAAGAGAAAGATGTAGATGAAGAAGAGGTTAAGGTCGTTGAAATTGACGGTGTCGAGTATCGGCACCACGCGCAACATGTCGGAAGGATGGTCCGACTGGATCCTCATGGAATTCAAACAGAAGTTGGGACGTGGAACGACGGCACAGGAGAGATCGACTTCGATGTAGATGAAGACGAGTAAAGTGTATGTGAACCCTAATAAAAAAATAATTGTATGTTTAGTATTCCCCATTTATCACTTTCTTTAGAGTAGCCGAACTGATCACAATTGAATGGTCTAGTTCAATTTTTTTTAAGATATCCTTCTGTGATAAATGTTTATGTTCTCCATAGAAATGTTCAATTATTTGAACCTGTTCATCATTTAATTTTTTTTTTCGGGATGATACTTTTTTTTCTGAATGATACCATTTTAAAACTTTTCCACGACTAGTCTCTTTCCATCCTTCAACGATAATCTCCTTATTGGTGACCTTTAAATGGCAAACATTACACAATGGAACAAGGTTATGTTTAATATTCTTATGATGATGATCTATCATATTATTTTGATCTGCATATTGTTGGTCTTCAATATGATGAGTTTCTAAATTATCTTTCTTATGACATATCTTACACTCATCCATGTAAACGTTTGGATTATATTGTGATAATTTTGTATTATAAATAGGATTTTTTTCTAATTTATTTTGGATATTTTTCGCAAATGAAATAAACTCTTTTGACATTCCCATAGCTTCACATACTTTCAATCCATAGATCGATGGACCTGAACCTTTTGCTAACTTACGATCATAAATTAAAACATCATTTTCTTTATCATAATCGATTTTTAAATGGTAGATTTCCAGATTTTGTAAGGTTTTAATTTCCTCTAACTCAGTTAATTGATGAAGGTGTGATGTAAAAATAAAAGAAGACTTCCTTTTACATAGCATTGTAAGGCCAGAAGCAATGATAGATAATCCTGAGATACTTTCAGTTCCTGAACATAACTCATCACCTAATACAAGAGATGCTTTATCTGCTCGATTAAGGATACTTTTTAGCTCTTGAATTTCAACTGCGAAGGAAGATTGTGAACGAAATATATTATCGTTATTTAAAATCCGTGTAAATATCTGAGTATATGGTTTATAAATAAACTTTTTTGAAGGGACAAATAAACCCGCCTGTGCCATAATGATATTTAATCCTATTGCTTTCATAAATGTAGATTTACCACATGCATTCGTTCCAAACAATAAGATGCCATCTTTATTATCTACTTTTCCTAAATGGATATCATTTGTAATATAAGGTGTTTCAGTATGTATTTTCTCAACAATAGGATGCCTTACTTCTTCACAATCAATAAAACTTTTCTCTGATTCTGTAATAGTTGGACGATAATAACCGTTCTGGATGGATAATTTTGCTCCCGAACAATAACAATCTATTTCAGATAAAAAGAAATAAAACTTTTTAAGGGATGTATTATACTTATTATAAAGATATTTCACTTTATTATTCCATTCACTTCTATTTAACCGTTCAACCATATCTTGAACTTTGATTAACTTTTTTGATACTTCTCTACAGTAATCAAATAATATTATTGTTGATGAACCATCTTTCTTCTTATATGAAAAATCAGATTTAAAAAATGATGCGATTACTTTATCATCTTCATTACGAACATGTATTGAATTTCCATTTAAGTTTGTAAGCCTCTCTTTGAAAGTAGTTGCCCTCTTATTTGTACAGTAGAAAAACCATTCATTACGATCATCATAATCAAGCTTAATACTATTTTCGGAACTATCAAGTAACCCTGACAACCTTTTTCCAACGGATTGAAGGATACCATAATATTCATTTGTAAGGTTTTCATACGAATCAAGGTCTGTATGGATCCCTTTATGGAGTATTGATCTTTGGAGGTTTGAACTTTGTGAAAGGTTATGAAAAATGAAAATAGATTTACATTCATTATAAAACTCCCTAAATGTGTTAATTATATCACTGTCAAAACAGTCTATAATATTTCTTTCTTCATCAAGTATGGATAGAACATTATTTACATACTCAAATGACAATGAATCTGAAAAAAAATCAGGAGGGTCTAATAAACCTAGTCCCATTTTCCTTAATGATTTTTCTAGATCAGATACCTTTTTTAATGAAGATTGTATTTTTTCATAAAAGTCCCCCTTACGAAACTTATCAATAAAATCATATCTTTGATTAATTATAAGAGGATTAATTGATGGATATAATAATCTCTCTTTAAACAACCGCCTTCCCATAGGAGTTACACATAGATTACAAACAGAAAGCAATGATTCATTCTTCCCTTTAAAATAAGAATAATTATTAATTACATTTAATTGACGTATTGAATTCGATGTTAAACAAAGACATTGATTATCATTTATCAATTCAGGTATTTCAATATTCTGTAATGTTTCGGCTATGTGGTCTTTAATATACTGTAATAAATATATATATGATATTACTAATTCTGGTTTCATTTCAAGATCAAAATGTTCGATTGGTGTCATCATAACACTTAAGTGAAATATCTTTTGTAGGAATTCGTTCTGAAATGGTGCTTTTAGATAATTTTTATCATTATAATGATTAATTTGTATTGAACTATGATGAATATCCCATTTTTGAATAATATCGTTCTGTGATAATAAAAACCCCTTGAGATGAAATAATAATTCTGAAGGATTATAAAAATGTATATATCTCCCTATTTCATCAATCCATAATTGACTATCATCAATCTTACTAATTATATAGTGTAGATAGTTCTTCCCGGTTGAAAGGTCTATCACAGAAATCCCTGTAATATAGATAACTTTCGTCATATTTTCATTTCTTTCAATATAGATGGACATTAAATAATGACTATCCTGCTGATTATAACTATCAATTGCTGTTCCAGGAGATATAACACGAGTAACCCCCCTTTCTGGATTTGGGGGAGGTGTTATTTGTTCTACAATAACTACAGTATAATTATTATTCAGTAAAATATTCTCATACTTCTGTATGACAGATAGAGGAAATCCGGCTAATAGACAGTTACTATATGAAATTTCTGGATTCTTCTTATTCTGTTTTGTAACTTGTAATGCATTATTCAAAACATTTTGACATATATGATATATATCAGGTCCAATATTTATTTCATCATTCATTATAGAAAAAATATTAAAATGACTTCCGGTCTGCATAAGGACAACTGTATTTTCTCCATATTTTTTTACATACTGATTATGGTAATCAATATATCTCTTTGTATGGTGATTTGTTTCCATTTTATATAGTTATATATCCTTTTTTTAATAAACTATATAAATATATAATTATTTCTTTATATATATATGAATGGTGAAGAACAATCAAATTATTTAAATACGTATAATAATGGATATGATCAACGCGAATATGGTGGATATAATTCTACCTATGAAGCAAATATAGATGTTTTTCTACCTATTTACATGCTACTTATGATGATTTCCTGTTGTTTGGCGGCGAACTTACACGAATACTATAGTAATAAAAGAATAACACCTATAAGGAAACCATTGATATTAAATAATAAAGAAGTGAAAGATAATGAATTACTCAAAGAAGGTTGTGTAATATGTTTGGAAAAGTATCAAAAAAAGAAAAAGTAATTACATTAAGGTGTAATCATATGTTTCATCAAACTTGTATTGAGGAATGGTTTAAGAATGGAAAATCATGTCCTCTTTGTAGGTTTTCTTTATTGTAGATATCTCTTACAGAGTTCAATATAATTCCATTCTTCATTCCATGCTATATATTTTAAGAGATGAATATTTTGTAGTCGGATAATTATCGATATTTTCTCGAGTGTATCCATCATATAATATTACTTGTATTTAAAAAAAAATCAAATTTATATATATTATGTTGGATAGATTACCAGATGAAATTTTGATTATAATCATTCACTATGCCTGTTCTAAACCAACCGAATATCTGTCATTGATGAGTATTAATAAATGTATATATACTAGTATCTATCAATTAAATAATATATATGAATGTGATGATCATAGTTATGATAAAGATATAAATCCAATTTGTAAAAATAATATATCATCACTGAATACATTTCAATGGCTTTTCAAGAATAAAGTTAAATTATCATTAGATAATATAAAAGAATTAATTATATGTAATCGATATGATGTTTTCATCAATGGATTAACGAATGAATACTTTTTAAAAATTATATTTAATCGATTTTACCTCTATATAGAACATGATAATGATATTTTCTCATTAATTACTACAAAAAATCCTTTAATACTGGCCGGTATATATAATCGTATCGAAATTATAAAGTTATTATTGGATAAAACTAGAAATATAGTAAATCCCTATATTAACCTTATCCCTTCACTATTAGATATTTCAATAAAATATAATCATAAAAACTTATTATCATATTTAATACTTAACTATTATAGTCGTATTTCTACAGTAATACAAACGAAGTTAAATACAATCATTAATCGTATCAGTAATTGCGAAGATATTTTATTCTATTTAATGATAAATAAAAAGATAAAATTAATGCAAAAACATTTTAGTAGCTTAATAGTGGTGAATTATAGTGACTTTTTTATAAAATACTATTCTTTGAATAATAATAATAATAATAATAATAATTCATTATTAGAAAAGTCTGTGGAAACAGGAAATATCAATATATTTAATTGTATCATGGATACCCATAATCCTTCTACAAAAGAATTTACGAAAGTAATCTATAAGAAGAATGAACTTCCTTCAAGTTTTTTAGATAATATTTATATTAAATATCTACATTTAATTGAAAAAAAAACGCCATTTATAAAATTATGTATTCAAAATGAAATGGAATCAAATAAAATCATTTCATTAATTCATCAAGGGTTTGTATTTGATGATGAAGATATGAAATTGTCCCTCAATCAAAAAAAATATCAATTACTTGAGATAATGTGTAAAGAAAGAAATACAGTCTAACGCAATCTAGTAAATATTTCATCTGTTCCATATTGTCTTTGACCGACTTGTATTGCAGATTGAACTCCTGAATCTATTAATTGAGAGTTAATCCCCCCTTGTCTGATAATTTCCTCTACATTTCTTTCTACACAACATGTTTCATAACTATTACCCGAACGATCAATATTATAGGCATCATCCCTGAGTATCAAATTATTCCCTCCTAACGAACAATTAATATCTTCGATAGGATTTGTATTACCAATACATTTACCTGTATATCTAGGGCAGAACCCTCTTGTGTTATAATCTCCTTCGACGGATTTTATACAATCCCTTAGATTTCCTTTATAAATACGGTCACATCTATCCCTTGTATTTTCATTCGTCCATTCCCATGCCCAATTTTCTAAATCGTTAACTATATTGTTATTTACATCACTACCACAATATAATTCACGATATTTAATACAGGATCCACGCCCTTTACATGTCCTTTTATCACCTGTCTTTAATATATTTCCAGATTCATCTGAACATTCTTTACCTAAACCTTTCTTTTTTGATAATATTCTAAAAGAGCTATCTACACAATCTGATAAACATGGAGACCATTCTCCATAGCAATCTAAATTTTCTGATTCAATATCAGGATTAATACATTCATTTCCAACATTAATATGACCTTGTTCACAAATAGGAGTATCATTACATTGACTATTTTCAAAATCACAGCATTTATTACTATCATTACTATCAGTAACTACACCTTCGTCACCTTCCATTCCTAAAATGAATAATGCGAATGGATCTTTTTGTGTTTGATCGCGTTTTAATATTTCTAAGTGTCTTTGAAGAATAATTTTCTTTGATGCATCTCCTTCACTTAAGATACCCGCCTCTGAATCTTGAATGAGTTGTTCTATCGTCTTATTTTTAAGTTCCCTCATTGATTGACCTTTCCCAAAACCACAGGTCCAACCATTCGCTGTATCAATGGAACATTTAACCTTATCATTTTCATAATCAAAAGCTCCATCTCCTTCCGAAGTCTCTGTATCCACTACATTATCGAGTCTATATCCTTTTCTACATGATAATATACCTCTTTCATCCTTAACAAAATGTGTTGGAGAACCATCACCATATGTTTGTTTTAAAACACAACCAAATGTATCATCATATTTATAACCATCTCCACATTTTAGATCGCCACTTACATCATCAAACATTTTCGTTCGTGAACGGTCACATCCCTTTGTAATTCTATTATAAAAATATCCAACCTTACATCGGGCATAACCACCAATACACGTTTCATCATCCGCCAAGGTAGTTCCACCTGGTCTAGCGCAAACAAAATTTTTACTACTATCAATAATACATTCTTTTCTAGAATATTCTTCTTTTATCTTAAAGCCAATATTACATTCAGGATAACCTATATCACATAGTATGGGGTCATATTGATCACTACATGTCCAATGTTTATCACTATCTATTACACAGAAACTAGAGTTATTAATTACTTGACTAATCCTTCCATCTTCACATCTTACACCATTAACACACCCTATACTATCATTATTACAGGGTGAATATCCCCTGATGGTAGAACAACACTTTTCTTTATCATCATTGAAATTACATGTTTCAGAATTACATTTATATTTATTCGCATCTGTTTTTAAAGTCCAACCTTCTTTATTACAGATATTTGTATCTGAACACCTCTGATTTATATCACAACATAATTCTTCAGAACATTCAGTGGGTTCATACGGTCCATACCACCTTCTTACTTTACAACCTTCTTCCATTACCCCTTCATCAATTGACTTAAGTGAATATCCAGGGGTAGCGCAATTGCTTTCGGAACATCTGTCCAATTGAATACAACATTCTTCTTGTTTACATGGAGAAGTAGAACAAAAATTATCTAACTTACTATCATCAAATAAGGTAAATGGAGGACATGTAAATTCTTCATAATCATCTCGGGTTTGTTCGAATATTTCACCGCTACATTTTCTTTTATAATCACAACATTCAAGTTGTCGTCCGGCAGCATCATCGCTTTTATATCTTGCTAATGGATATCTTGGGACAACGCTTTCATCACCATCACAAAATTCAGGTCTACATTCCCTATAATAACTACAATATGTATCGATAGTGGAGATTAGGTCATTTTTATCATTTTCTCCAATCTCACACCGGACACATTGTCCTTGATAAACATAATAATTTTTTTTACAATGCGAACATATAGCATTATTCTCCTTTAATGTTGTTTTTCCAGCAACACACGGTGTACAACTATCATCTCCTTTTTTATTCCCAATACGACATGAACAAGGGTCATAGCTTGTCAAATCCTCATCGGATGGATATCCCATTGATTCTCTATGTCTTCGTTCTTCTTCATCCATTTGTGGATATGATTCAGGATTTCTATAATCGACACCATGGTATCTCCATGGAATAATACTCAATCCTTTCACTTCACATCCTTCATTTCCACTACTAAGATATATCTTTTCGCTGTTTAGTCTACACCATTCATTCGCTTTATTTTTTTGGTAATCAAGGGCACCTATCCACAATGATTCACATTCCCCCTTTGTAGTGTGTTTCAAAACTTTATTTCCACTATCTTCTGTTCTATGCGGTTCTAAACAATATCCTAAGTAATTATTACTGCATTTGCGGTCATCTTCTAACAGTTGATCATTATCCTCCGTGCAATGAATATCACCAAATTCAATAAAATCTTGGGTGTTGACATCACATGTTTTACAACTAGCAAAGTAATTATCTGGGACAGCTTTATGATCAGTCGCTTTAGGTTTTCCAATCCATATTTCATAATCATCAACCTCGGTTGTGAGGTCTAAAGCAGTGGTAATCGGGTCCGTTGAACTAATATCAACACATGTAGCGATACCGGTATTGTATTTAATTATTTTATCACCACTACTATAATCACAATGTCCTATAGTATCATTATTAATTGGAAAATTATCAGAAGAACCCTCTACTTTAAAACATGGATACCAATCATATTGATCCTCAAAGGTTAATCCTCCACTACAATTAGGCAATACAGGTGCTGTAATGTTACCATATAAATTACAATCAATACAGACATCTTCTCCCTCCGCACCCCATACTTGTGAATATTTTCCAAAAGGACACGATATACATTTAACACTTCCTCGGGTATTTTGATAGGTTCCTGGTGGACATTTATATTGCTTGTTATTACCAGAAGATGGTGTGAAATGGCCGAGATTTGTTTGAATACAACCTGATTCTCCGATCGCCGCATTATCAGAGTATTTACCACGAACACATTCAATACAGTCTGATTCATCTTCTCCACCCCCGGGGATCCAAGTTTCCCCCCCCCCACACATTCGTTAGAAGAAGTTATGTTTGATTGCTTCTCCCAAGTAGAGTTATAACAAATTCCATCTATATACTTACCAGCACCACAATCGAAACACTTTGAACCATCAACTTTACAATCCCCATCAACCAATGTACAACCATCTTCATTACAGTCAGTTCCCGCGACGGGGCAATCTCTCCCGATACCTGGACTATATTTACCTATTTCACACAAAGTACAACTGGATTGCCCGTGGTGTGGAGTATACTCACCAGGTCCACAATTGAAACATTGCGACCCATTAAACAATCCTTCACTGCAGCCATGTTCATCACCAGATAAAGGATTATTTTCATGATCATCTATTTCTATTAACCTTTGATTACGTCGCTCTCCTCCGCCTGTATCGTGCAGCCCGGAGCCGGAAATTATGGGGTACAGAAGTGAGGGGTCGGCCGCGCCGGCAGTGCATGATTCATTATAAAGACCATACTTACCAACGGGGCAAGGCGAACAATCATTGGGGACATATGTGGACTCCGGATACATGTCAGAGCAGTATTTTCCGGGGTCGAAGAGGCAGGACTCCGTCACCTCAGAAACAGGAGCTGTGTATTCACATCCGCTACCGCACGTCGACTGTTCACCGGAAGTGAAGGTGCAGTCGTCACCAGAGCTGTCTGTATCCACACACGACTCGTCAACCGCAGACACAGGAGCTGTGTATTCACATCCGTCACCACACGTCAACGGGTCGCCGGCAGGCTCGGTGCAGTTGTGTATGCCCGCATCGGGTATGGTATGCTCTACTATTCCATCAACGCACACACCTTCAAGTGGCGGAACCCATCGACCCCTCTCATCAGTAAAATCATCGCAACTACTACAATCTGTCCCCCCTGTTGTAACCGCAACTACGGATTCGGATCCTTCCTCAACTTTCGAAGAAAACTTACCAGTATCACATTCAAAACAATATTTTCCATTAACCTTACAATGTCCGTCGATCCATTCACATCCCTCTTGATTATTACATAATGTCGAGCTATCATATGGTATAGGGCAATCTACACCAGTATCTGGA
>MDTA01124788.1_pt1 | contig 16307 bp, 14 predicted proteins | sample 811151 | NCBI WGS metagenome assembly MDTA01 (sample SAMN05326648, study PRJNA326480) | marine metagenome | isolation source: seawater | place: Indian Ocean: South | collected 2010 | reverse complement strand
CCGGCAGGGTTGAGAAGGCTGTCAGCCCATCCTTGGAACGCAGGTCCTAGGTCAATGTAGCTGTAGGACTTGAAGCCCGCGCCGTCCGGCACGAAGATCTTACCAACGCTATCGCCACCAGCACCGGTGGTGTCAGGGCTGAGGCCCAGAGAGTTGTTAGCGCCAAAGACATCGTTGATGGTCTTGGCTGCACGGATGGTGTAATCCGTAACGTCATCTGCAGTCGCTCCGTCGACACTCAGGTCGCTTCCGCTCCAGGAATCCACTTCAATCACGGTGCCCTCGGAAGAGGTTCCGCCAGTGATTTCTACGAGGTAGCGAGTTCCGTCGGTAAGGACGTCGTCAAAGTTGACGTCGGCATCGCTAAGGTTGCTGCCGTCCTGGGAATCAAAGGTTCCGGATACAACCTGAGGCTCGTGAAGACGAAGACCGATGGTTGTGAACTTTCCTCCGCCGCGAATGGTGAGGGTCTCGTAACCGCCTGCGCCCGATACTGCCGTCTGTGAGAAGGCGGAACCAGCGAGGAAGCTAAGCGAACCGGCAACAAGTGCCGCTTTCTTTAGTGTCGTTGCTTTCATGACTAATTGGATGACTCTTTAATAGAGGTCGTTTTTGTTTTTTGGGGTGTTGTTCTCAGTTTCCGCAGGCAATCCACCTGCAAAATAGCTACCGTAAGCCCCCCCGGTCAATTTTTTTTTAAGATCGCCGGGAAAAAACAACTTCGGGTTTTCGAAAGACTTTTGTGTCCAAAATTCCCTTTTTTTCATGGAGTTACGCTCCCCATGGGGCCTTTAAAATTCTTTCGGGGACTACCCCAAAAGGCGATGTGACGAAAAAGACCCCCTGGGCAGGGCCTTTCCTGGCAATTCAGACCTGTTTTTCGTCATTCCCAGCAGAGTCCCGGAATCATCCGCTACCAGGAGCTGATCTCATGAAAGTGCTTCAGCCGCTGCTGGATCTCGACCTCCGGGAGCTCCTCGATCCGCCGCGTGGAAAAGGCCTCGCAGGTGAAAGAGGCCATGACCGTTCCCCTCACCACCGCGTCCCGGATCTGCTCGAAGCCATAATCGGTTCTACCAAGCGAGGCAAGATACCCGGCCATGGCCCCAAGGAAGGTATCCCCCGCCCCGGTCGGATCGGCGACCTCCCGAAGAGGAAAGGCCCCACAGCGGAACAAGCCATGGTTCACTTCCGGGGGCCCGAAGAGAATAGCACCGAACTCCCCCAGCTTGATCACCACGTATTCCGGCCCCTTGGCCCGCAGGAGGGCCCCCGCCTTCATCAGGTTCGATGTTGCCGCATACTCACGGGCCTCGGTCTCATTGATCACCAGCAGGTCAATTCTGGTGAGAACCTTCTCCAGCTCCTCACGCGCGATTCCAATCCAGAGGTCCATCGTGTCCGCAAGGACAAAGCGCTCCACCGCGTTGCACTGGTCAAGCATCTCAAGCTGGTTGACTGGCGCCATGTTGGCCAGAACCACAACCGGGGAACCGGACAGCTCCTTCGGGAGATTGACGCGCCAGCTCTCCAGGACGTTGACCGCCACATTGTGAGTGGTCCGGTCGTTCATGTTCTGGTGATACTCTCCACTCCAGGTAAAGGAGGCCCCGTCCGACCGGTCCACCCCCTTGAGGCTGACTCCGTGCCTCTCCAGCATGGCGAGATGCTCGGGTGGATAATCACTGCCTATCACCCCGACGAGGTGAACCGGGTCCGTAAAGTAACTGGCCGCCAGGGAAGCATAGGAAGCCGACCCCCCGAGGAGGTTGGTCGCTTCATCCTCAGGGGTCTTGACGTTGTCGATCGCAATGGAGCCACCAACCAGGAGAGGGAGAGCATGGGACATCCCCGCGGAGTTCGGACCCAATACCACAAAGATTCAAGTCCGATATTCTCCCGCAGCATCCGAATCCCTAACCCTCCAGGCGCGCCCGCACTTCCCGACAGGCCTCCTCGACATCCGGGGCCTGAAGGAGCCCGGAAACAATAACCACCCTCCGGGCCCCGGCAGCCAGGACCTCATCCAGGTTCCCCGGCTTGATCCCCCCAATGCAGAAAACAGGAATCTGGGCCCCGACCCCCTTTTCCACCTCAGCAATATCGCCAAGCCCGATCCCGGGGCGTCCTTCCTTTGTCGGGGTTGGGAACAGGGGCCCGAAGCCGATGTAGGAGGCCCCCTCCGCAAGCGCCGCCCGGGCCTGAGCCGGGGAATGAGTCGACCGCCCCACCAGAGCTCCCTCGGGGAGAGCCGCCACAGCGCCGGCCAGGTCCCCGTCCTCTTGTCCGAGGTGCACTCCATCCGCACCCGCTTCCAGAGCAACGTGCGTAAAGTCATTCACCACAAACGGAACCCCGTAGTCATGGCAAACTGGAACCAGCAACCGGGCGAGGCGGCAGATCTCCGACTCCTCCTGGTTCTTCGCACGCAACTGCAGGACGTCCACCCCTCCCGCGAGGAGAGAGCGGGTTACCCCGATGCAGTCATCGAACGCAATATACCCAAGGTCCACGATGCCGTAGAGCCGGGCCTCCCGCGCTCTCCGCTGGCGCAACTGATTCATTCGGCCGCAGCCACGGAATCACGCTCCTTCAGGTAACGCTCCACCCACCCGATATCATAACGCCCGGCTATGAAGTCGGGGTGATCCACAATTACCTGCTGGAAGGGAATCGTCGTCTTGATTCCCCGGATCATGAACTCCGAGAGCGCACGGCGCATCCGTGCAATGGCCACATCCCGGCGGGCACCAGTCACAATGAGCTTGGCAATCATCGAGTCATAATGAGGTGGGACGGTATACCCTGCATAAACATGGGTATCGACCCGCACACCCTTGCCCCCGGGTGCATACCACATTGAGATATGACCCGGACTCGGGGCGAAGTTGTTGTAGGGGTCCTCGGCATTGATCCGGCACTCGATACTATGGCCTCGCGGGGTGCCCTCGCAGACGTGGGATGAAAGCGGCTCCCCGGCTGCCACCCGGATCTGCTCCTTGATGAGCTCGCATCCCATGACCTCCTCGGTAATGGGATGCTCCACCTGGATCCTCGTGTTCATCTCCATGAAGTAGAAGTTCTTGGCGCTCTCATCGACGAGGTATTCGATGGTCCCCGCGTTCTCGTAGCCGATGTTCTTAACCAGCTCAACCGAGGCCTCGCCCATCTCCTTGCGCAATTCGGGAGTGAGCAGCGGACTGGGACACTCCTCGATGATCTTCTGGTTACGGCGCTGCATGGAGCAGTCCCGCTCGCCGAGATGGACCACGTTTCCCTGGGAATCCGCCATCACCTGGAACTCGATGTGGTGGGGATTCAGCACGAGCTTCTCGAGATAGCAGTCCCCGTTACCAAAGACGGCCCGGGCCTCGTTGCTTGCAGCCCGGTACTGATCGAGAAATTCCTCTTCCTTCATGGCAGGGCGCATTCCCTTTCCTCCTCCCCCTGCGGTCGCCTTGATCATGACCGGGAATCCGATCTTGCGAGCGGCGGCGAGAGCCTCCTCCTCGTTCTCCATGATACCGTCAGTTCCGGGAGTTACCGGGACTCCGTGCCTGGTGGCGGTTGCACGCGCAGTATTCTTATCCCCCATTGCCCGAATCAGGTCTGCGGATGGGCCGATGAACTTGATATTGCAGCTCTCGCAGATCTCAGCGAATCGTGGATTCTCGGAGAGGAATCCGTATCCCGGGTGGATGGCCTCCGCCTGAGTCACTTCCGCAGCCGCAATAATACGATCAGGCTTCAGGTAGCTATCCTTACTGGGCCCGGGGCCGATACACACTGCCTCATCGGACAGCTGCACATGCAAGGAGTCCACATCCGCCTCGGAATAAACTGCGACCGATGCCACCCCGAGTTCCCGGCAGGCCCGGATGATGCGCAGGGCGATCTCGCCACGGTTGGCTACGAGGACTTTGGAAAACATCGCTGGGGGATGGTAGGTGATGTAGGAAACCCGCGCATGCAGTGCAGAGCGGATCAGGTCACGCGGAAAAGAGCGTCCCCATACTGAACCGGCACGCTGTCCTCCACGCAGATTTCCGAGATCGTTCCGCTGACTTCGGACTTGATCTCGTTCATGACCTTCATGGCCTCAATAATGCAGACCGTCTGTCCCTCGCTGACCCTGTCTCCCACCTGCACGAAGTCGTCCGCATCCGGGGCAGGCTTGCGATAGAAGGTCCCCACCATCGGGGACTCGACCACCTTGCCGTTTTCGGCCGCGACCTCCTCACCTTCTTCAGCGGCAACGGGCGTGGGGGCCGCAGCGGCAATGGGCGCCGCCGGCGCCATGGCAAGTCCTCCAAGCGCCTCCCGGACGGCCTCAATATCCGGGGCCTTTTTCAGCTTAACGTTCACCCCTTCCTGCTCCAGGTGGAACAGGCTGAGACCATGCTCTTCCATGAGCTCCACGATTTTTCGGATTTCCTCAAGGTCCACAGCGCAACGAAGTTCAGTTGAGAGGAGGATCGGGGGCCAGGCTGGGCGGGTCAAGCGCCAAGGAAGCGGCGTTTCTGGGTTGGGCGGACGCCATCCGGGCTTTAAGTTCCCCCCGTGAAAGTGCCGCCGCGCCCTGCTGAACCGGGGGAGTTGATCCCCGGGGATTATTTCCGTCGGCTCTCCCCCGATGAGTTGTTCACAACTGAGGCCCCGCTTGAGGTCGATCTCGGGTGCGGTGATGGGACCTTTGCCCTTGCGATGGCCCGCCAGTTCCCCGAGCGGAACTTTCTCGCAGTCGAGCGCCTTCTCGGGCGTGTCCGCAAGGTCTGCAGGCGGGCTTCCGAGGCCGACCTCGAGAACCTGCGGGTGCTACGCCTCGAAGCACGTTATACCGTTGAGTGGCTCCTTCCACACGCATCTGTCAGCCGACTCCACCTGCTCTTTCCGGATCCCTGGCCCAAGGCCAGGCACCATCGCCGCCGACTCGTCCAGCAGGACTTCCTCAAGGCCCTCGGCAAGATCCTCGTTCCCGGCGGGGAGTTCCTCTTCAAGACCGACCACGAGGAATACTTCGAGTGGGCCCGCGAGGAACTGGAACTCTTCGGATCTTTCGAACCCCTCCCCTGGGACGAAAGATGCGAGGATCTTTCCTTTTATCCGGAGACCGACTTCGAGGCCCAGTGGCGCGCCGAGGGGCGAGCCGTTCACCAGCTCCGGATGCGCAACCCGGCCACCTGAGAGTTTTTACTTTCGGTAGATCGCCCGTTTATCCGGATTGCGGAAACTCCGCAGCTCCAGTTCCCCCTCACGAACATCGATCATTACGGCCCCGGTTTCTCCCTGACGCCAGAGATCGATGCCTGCACCCCTCACCGCCTCTACCCAACGCTCCGGCACCCGTTCGGCAAGAGGGTAGCGGTCCTCCTCCGCAACGATCAGGGAAGGATCAACCGCCTGCACGAATTCCATGATCCCCGAATAGTCGGAGCGGTGCCGACCCATTATCCAGAGATCACACCCCAGATCCAATCCGCTCTCAAGCAGCTCCTTCTCGGTATCGAAGCCAGCGTCCCCGGTGATAAGAATCCGCCAGCCCCTCCAATGAAGGCGCATGATCATGCACCGGTCATCCGCCCGGCTACCACTTTCCCTGTCAGCAACACGCAGAACCTCCAGTTCGGCCCCATCCCCCAGAGCATAACGCATCCCTGCCTTCCCGACATGCAACCTGCAACCTGCACCCTCTGCCCCATTAATGAGATCCCCAAAAGCAGGGCTGGCTGCCTCCGAGACAGGAAGGAGAAGCTGACGCGGAAGGTAATCCTTCATGGCCAGAAAAAGGCCCCCGGCATGACCCGTCTCAGGATGAGTAAGAACCAGTGACTGAGGCCCCGCGCCAGCTTCCTCCAGGGCAGGTTTTACCATCCGGCGGAACTGGTCCTGGGCACCCCCATCGATAAGCACGCCCTCCCCCGCCCCCACATACATGGCCGAATCGCCGTCCCACAAATCAAAAACCAGAATACCTCCGGACCAATCTCCCTGCCCGTGGAGTTCAAAATGGCTGCCCGGGATTTCCGTCACTTTCTCGGCAATCAGATACGCCCCTTCCACCAACAACGCATTGCTACGATTCAACCCGACTTGCAGCGGCTCAAAAACGAGCCCGATTACTACTCCTGTAAGAGCCAGCGAGAGGATCAGGAAAACGAGGGGCACCAGAAGCACGCTGGCAAGGACCGCAGAGGGGGTCACAATCCCGAAGTGATATCCAATCAACGGCATCGACCCCAGCCAGGCCGCAAGGGAAACAACCATCAGGCCAATCAGATACTTCCGCGCCGCAAGGCTCACTCGATACCACTTGGTATAAACCGCCCGGGGGATAAACGGATCGCCCGTGGTTATGGGTTGAAACACCCGGGAGAAGCACGGTGCCAACAAGATGATCATTCCTACCACCACGTAAGACAACTGGAACCCAACCTGGGTGAGTTGATACGAATCCATGAGGAGAACGGCGGGGACACTAGCCAGCAGACTATTGGCCAGTGAGGGCTGCCGTCTTACCACAAAGCCCATAAGAAATACTGAAGCCATGAAAGCGGCCCGGGCAGCAGGTGGGCGCAGCCCGGTCACAAGAGCGTAGCCCCAGATAATCGCAAGCACCGCCCATAAGCCCCACCTGCGGGGAGCACGGACAACCCGGATGAGAATCCAGGCCAAGGCCCCTACAAGCCCAACGTGCAAACCGCTCACCGCAAAGATATGCATCGTTCCGCTCTTCCGGAAAGCCCCGTAGTATGCCCCTCCCTCCGAGCGCTCCCCAAGAACAAGCCCCCTGATCAGCACCGGGCCGATTCCCTCCTCTCCAAGCCCAGCAACGATGCGGGCGCGCAATTCTCCTCGAAGATTCCACGCCAAACGCTGAAGGAACAGGGCCGCTCTGGGGCCACCCAGAACCTGATGCGAATCCACTCGTATCTCTCCCGCAAGACCTCGACTCCGAAGCCAGTCCATTCGATCAAACTCAGCTGGATTCCGGGCTGCTGCGGGAAAAAAGGTCTGCCCTCGAAGAAGAACGACGTCCCCGGGTTTTACCTCGTCGGGTATATCTCCGACGGCCACGAGCGCCTGGCGCAGGGCCTCGGGATTTCGCTCACTCGCCCCGACACGGAGAACAGCACGGGGAAGCACTCCACCGCGATCGCGTAAACTGACAACGGTCCCTTCCACTTCAACCCTGGTCCGCCCATTGGCATGGACCCAGGCCTCACCCTCTGCCTGCTTCCCGAGGCGGGCATGATGAACCCCCCATAAGAGCATCCAGGCGACGCACCCTGTCACCAGGATCCAACGTCCCGCCGCTGCCGAAATGAGCATCCCGGCTGCAGGCAGGACAAGACACGGTAATGCCCATTCCCAGCCTGCACATAAAATCCCGAGGCAACATCCCAGGGCTGGAACGGCGAGAGGCGCCCGAGCCAGATAACGCGGCACACCAACATTCACCGGCAGAAACCGCTAGATCGCCCCCAGTTCGCGCAGTCGGTGGGTGGCATTTGCCGAGTGCCGGGTCTCCGGGAAGAGTTCGACCACCTGTTCCAGGATACTGACCGACTGCGGCGTGTCGTCCTTGACCTCCTCATAGAGCTCGGCCAGCCGGAACATGAAGAACGCCGTGTCGTTAACCCGCCATTCGCGACTCTCAAGGGCCGCCCGAAGGGTTGCAATGGACGCATCCGGATCCTCTAGATTGTCATGCTGAATCTTTGCGATCTCAACCCAGGGAAACCTGTTCTCCGGCTGGGCCAGGGTTACCGCGCGGTAAGCCGCAATCGCCCCTTCATAATCTCCCTGTGCGACAAAGGCCCGGGCATCATGCATTGGGTCCGCCTCCATCTCCTCGGAGGAACCATAAAACATGTGGGTAAACCGGTGCACGACATTAGGCAGAACATAAACCCCGAAAAGAATGGCAGCATAGGTTGCCACCACGAGAATCATGACGATCCCCGCCAGAATCTTGCCCCCACTTGTCACCCCCTTTGGAGCCCAGCCCTCGATGGACTCCTCCCCGGTAAGCTCATTGACAATAATACGGTCTTCAAGCCGGGCCTGCTCAAACTCTTCCGGCGTCGGAGTCTCGGGTTGCGTACCCATCCCGATCATGATCAGGCCAGCCACACACATCAGGGCGACCAGGATGCAGAGATTGATAATAAACTTTCGATCCATGGATCCCGTAACGCCAGTCCTTGGAGGAACGCTTTCCGCCTTCGGATGACAAGGCCTGCAGGTCAGGCTATATTAAACAGGGAATCAAAAAGCCACGGCTCACACCGTGGCTTTCGCTGGAGCGAGGCGGTGGTTAAACGGGCAACATGCCCGACCACTGCCACACTGAGATTACTTTTCGTTCGAGTAATCGATGGTGGGGAGTTCCTTGAACTTGGGAAGCTTGGACAGGGGCGGAGCCGGAGCTTCCCCTGAGGAGCAACCACAGGACGTCAGGGCCAGAGCGGTCACTGCGACTCCAGAAAGGGCAATCAGTTGAATGAGCTTTTTCATCGTAATAAATGCTGGGACTGGGCGGGAATCTCGGGGGAGGCTCCCCTCATCTCAAGGTAAAAATCAAGCCCGGGGCCACAAAACCGTGCCCCCGGGCTTTAATTCGAAAGGCGGGCTTACTTTCCAGGCACCACTACGGTAGGTGGCGGTGTGGATGCGTGAGCATGCTGGTGCGGGGTCCGGGAGGCACAGGAAGCAAGGGCCAGTCCGGCTATAGCTGCCAGAGCAGCAACGATCTTGGTAAATTTCATGATTAGCGTCTGATATGATTAATGGTTCGTCGTAGACGGAGAGAAACTGCCCGATAATAAGGAGTGCTTAAAGATTATTTTGCGGGAGCCACATAGCTCGGAGGAGCAGCCGGGGCCGACTGTGAGCAGGAAGACAGAGCCACCGCTCCAAGAGCGGCTGCGGTAATCGCGATTACTTTCAGGAATTTCATTATCTCACTAGTTTCTGTTTCAGATGTTGCGCGGGCCATTTCACCCGCCGGAAGGGAGCATACGATGCCCCATATTGACCGCAAGTGTGAATCCAAAGACACAAGGCCGTCAGGTAGATTTGACACCGAATTCGACGTTTGGGACTAGACTATCGTCCTCTTTAACATAACACCCTGCGGGCCATGTCCAGTTCACCTCATCTCGCTATTGCCGGGGCCACGGGAGCCGTAGGAGAGGAAATGCTGAAGTGCCTCGAGCAGCGAAACTTCCCCTTGGAGCAACTCACGCTTCTCGCCTCTGAGCGGTCGGCGGGTCGAAAGCTCACCTTCCGGGACCAGGAAATCGAGGTTCAGAAGCTCGGACACGACTCTTTCGAGGATGTCGATATTGCCCTCTTCAGTGCCGGAGGCAGCCTCTCCCTGGAATTTGGCCCTTCTGCTGCTGCTGCAGGCGCGGTGGTAATCGACAACTCCTCCGCCTTCCGAATGGACCCCGAGGTTCCCCTTGTCGTCCCCGAAGTTAATCCCGACGCTGCCGAATCCCGCCCCAAGGGTATCATCGCCAATCCGAACTGCACTACTATCATTACGATGATGGGCCTTAACCCACTCCACCGGAAGTTCGGTCTCAAGTCGATCATCGCGTCCAGCTACCAGGCCGTATCCGGGAGTGGCCAGGCAGGCATCTTGGAGCTCTCGAACCAGGTCAGGGCTCTCTCAGAGGGCCGGAGCGACTTTGAAAGGACGGTCTATCCCCACCAGATCGCCTTCAACGTCATTCCGCACGTCGACCAGTTCATGGAAGGGGGCTATACCAAGGAGGAGCTGAAGATGCTCAATGAGAGCCGCAAGATCCTCGAACTTCCAGACCTGAAGGTTAGCTGTACCTGTGTCCGGGTCCCGGTCTACCGCTCCCACGCGGTTTCCGTGACTGCCCAGTTCGCAAACCCGATCAGTGTGGAAGAGGCACGTCTGGCCTTTGAGGGCTATCCTGGTATCCGCGTCGTGGATGACCCCGGGCAGTCCCTCTACCCCACCCCGCTGGATACAACCGAAAAGGATGATTGCCTGGTGGGCCGGATCCGCGAGGACATGGTCCTGGATAATGCCCTGACCCTCTGGGTAGTCGGCGACCAAGTCAGGAAAGGAGCCGCCTTGAATGCAGTCCAGATCGCAGAATTACTGTAGTGAGGGAGGCTGGACTCCCCCCACGATTTTCCCCCGGGCCCCTCACAATCGAATTGGGTACTTGGGTAATTTTCCCATTTAGGTATTTCCTACGAACGTGTCCGAACTAAAGGCCTACCTCCGGGAGCAGCAACGCACGGTCGATGCGGCCCTGCAACAGTTTCTGCCCCGCTCCTCGGTCCGCCCGTCCACCGTCCACCGCGCCATGCGCCATCCCGTCTTCGCGGGGGGCAAACGCCTCAGGCCCATCCTCTGCCTCGCGGCGGCCGAGGCCTGCGGCGGCACCAGGGAAGACGCGATTCCTCCGGCCTGCGCGGCCGAACTGATTCATACCTACTCGCTGGTACACGACGACCTCCCATGCATGGACAATGACGATCTCAGACGAGGCCAACCCACGACTCATGTTGTCTTTGGTGAGAATGTAGCGGTCCTTGCGGGAGACGGCATTCTCACTGAAGCCTTTGCCATCATTGCCCAGACTCCGGAGAACAAGAGATATCATACCCGGGACTATGTGACAGAACTGGCTTTCGCCGCTGACTCGCGGCGCCTGATTGGTGGCCAGGTCATGGATCTTGAAGGAGAGGGCAAGGATCTGACCAAGGCTCAGCTCGTCCGCATTCACGAGGCCAAGACTGCAGCGCTTCTCACCTCTTCCCTCCGCCTCGGAGGAATGAGCGCCAACGCAAGCCCCTCCCGCCTGCAAGCCCTCACGGACTTCGGGAGATCCCTTGGACTGGCGTTCCAGGTCATCGATGACATTCTCGACGTCACCCAGTCCACCGAGAAACTGGGAAAGACCGCGGGCAAGGATGCCGAGGTAAGCAAAGCCACCTATCCTGCCATTCTCGGCCTGGAGAAAAGTAAGCAGGAAGCACATCGCCTCACCAGAAAGGCCCTGGCTGCTCTTCAGGCCTTTGGCCGCCGGGCCAACCGCCTCGACCAGATTGCCCACTACCTGCTCGACCGGGACTACTAGGCCGGCTCCTGTCACCGAGACCCTTTCTAATTTCTAGAACCGGAACGTCGCATCTGCCTTGAGCGTCAGGTCCGAGCGCTCCACTCCCAGGCCACGATCTTCAGCCAGCAGGGACTGGTTCAGGACCAGATAGATCGTCGATCCTGGCCGATATTCCCAACGAATCCGGGAATTGAAGCCCACCTCCCTGGAAAGGCTGTCATACTGGAGCAGGGTAGACCACCCAAGATCCGGCGTCAGGTTCCAGTTGAGCCCAAGACTCCCCACGTGCGCATCAAACTCACCTCCCCCCAGGTCAACCCGGTTATACTGATAGGTCCCGCTGATCCGGAAGTGCCGGTTGGGGTTCCACTCGACCTGGGCCGCCCCCTGGGCCCGCCACCCGTCATAGAACTGCCCTGCCTCGACCGAGAACTCCCCCCACAACGGACGCGAACTGGTGCTCTCCAGCTCCAGCCGGGCCTTGGTCCAGGAATACTCCCCCGCGGGTACAGTCACCTCCCCAAGGTCAAAGGCCTCCCGCGGTCGGTCGATATTGTGTGAGATCCGGAGGGACAGCTCATCGGTGCTGGAAAATTCCAGGTTGAAGGGCACGACCCCGAAGCGGGCAGAATCAAGCCCTCCGGAGGTCAGGGATGTCACGCTGGCATCCGCTCCCCTCGCCAGCTCACGATACCATCCGTCTCCGCCGGGTCGCTCCTTCCGGCGCAGAATGCCGGAAACGGTGCGAATCCCGGTGCGCCGCACAAACCCGAGTGCAGGATCAAACCCCGGTCCGATCTCCATGTAACTGAGCGTGCCGTCCCAGCGATTGTTGGGGTAGGATATCTGGCCCCCGAAAGCATAATCCGTCCCGTGTCCCCCCCCGGCGGCCTCAGCATAGTTACCCAGGGCATAGAGGTTGGCTTCCAGAATCTTGTCCTCGAGAAACTCATTGGTCCGAAACGTGAAATCGACTCCCCCAACATAATTATCGAGATCGGAGCCTGGGTTCCCACCGGTTGCAATAACCCCTACCCTGGACTGGGAAAACACCTGCTTCGTCACCCGGGCCGCAAAGACATTCTGTTCATCCAGCCCGGACGATCCCTCCAGCCGGGCATGTGTGAGCCCTACATCATAATCCCCGAGTCGTCCGGCTAGCTTGGTGGCCAGTTGAATGGGAATTATCTGGCCATCCGACAACCCGATCCGCCGGGTAAAGTATGGCAGGAAGGTCGGCCCCCGGCTTCTGCGCTGAATCCCCGGACCAAAATCGTAGATCCCGCTGTCTTCGAGAAAGAAATCCCGCTTCTCCGGAAAGAAGAGCGGGAAGCGGGTGAAATTGACAACTCGCTGGTCAACTTCCGTCTCAGCAAAATCCGTGTTGTAACTGATGGTCGCTGAAAAGTCCGGCGTAACACGGTAGCGCAGGTCCGCGCCCACGTCCCCGACCAAGCTGTCGCTCGCCCCCTTGCGGCTTTCGTGCCGCCCTACACCATAGGGCGAGAATTCCAGTCCAAGGCCCTGCCGCATGCCCTGCAAGCCGGTGATGTCTCCCGCTTCACTGGCGTTGTGGGACCTGATTTCATCCTTCCATCCCGTCCAGCGGATGGCCTCGTTTTTCCTCCGGATCCTCCGCGACATATTGAAGCCCCAGACGGTTCCGTCCGGATCAAAGCTCACCGTCTTGAAGGGGATGGCCATCTCAACGAACCAGCCCTCATCCGTGATACTCGCCTTCGACATCCAGATGCCATCCCAGGAAAAGTTCCTCCCGGTGTTATTCGTAATTAGCCCATCGCTCTGGGCTCCTGTCGGATTGACCACGAAGACGTAGCCATTCCGCTGGTCATGGAAGGTGTCAAAGAACAGGTAGACGAAGTCCGAACCCGTGTAAACCCGGTCACGGCGCATGGAACGCGCCATTACTCCGCCCGGCTTGGAGTCATAACACCAGACCGCGACGTAGAGATGATCACGATCGTAGGCGATTGCAAATTCCGTTCGTTCGGTCGCAGGGGTCCCCCGGCCCGGATCATATTGCCGGAACCCTCCACCTTTCTCCGCCCGCTGCCAGACCGCCTCATCGAGACGGCCATCTACCTCAATGCGCTCTTCCGCTCCCAGTTGAAGGGCGGCAATGCTGGGCTTCTCCTCAGCCTGCAAACAGACCAGCGATGCTGACCACGCACTAGCTGCAAGCAATTTTACGACTCTCCTCATTTCTTTCGCACCCGGGGGGTCAGCTCATCAACAGACCCGGGCAGGGCGAAACCACACCTCAGACCTCTCAACCCGTCAAGACTCCGCACGCAAATCCCCACTTGCCGGACACGGATAACCCACAGGGGTGCCGGAATTCCATTGATAGTGCTTGGACCGGTCCCGGTCCCGGTCCAAGCTCCGCCCCTCATGAAAATCTTTCCCTTCATCCTCGCGGCCCTCGCCGCCCTCAGCCTGTTCCCCGCCACCGCCCAGAAAGAGGAAGGCGCCCAGAAGAAAGCAGCCCCAAAAGCGGCTCCGAAAGCCGAGGCTCCAGTGAAAACTGTCGACGGCGGAGCCGTGGAAAAGAAGTTCATTGGGAAATGGGCCCCCAACCCCGAGGCCATGATGAAGGAAATCCAGAAGGGCCTCGCTGACGACCCCTCCGCTGCCCTCGCCCTCCCCTTCATCGAGGCCATGATGAAGAACATGGCCGTCAGCGTCCAGAAGGGGGAGGTCACCATTCACGCCATGGGTGACAAGCAGACTGCCACCTACAAGATCACCAAGGTCGACAAGGCCGCGAACAAACTCACCATGCAGATCACCGACGACGAGGGAGTCGGCGAAGGGTCCGCCACCATCGAGGAAAATAAGGACGGAAGCAAAAAGCTGATCCTTGAGAAGGACGGAGACAAGTTCATCCTCGATGACATTACCGAATCAGAGTTCGAGAAGCGTAAGAACGCAGCGGGTCAGGCCCCCATCTTTCCCGGTCTTGAGTAGGGACCCTGCTCAGGAACGATCCCCGAGGCACAGGAGCTTTTCCTTACGGACGTCGTTTTCAAACACCGCCACCCGGGCGTAGACCCGCCCCCCGCAGTAGACCGGCGTGGCGAAGACCTGCTCCCCGATCCGGGCCTTGTGGACAACCTCAAAGCTCGCCGGGTCCGCCTTGAACTGGAAATACTCCCCGTTCTCGTTGATGACGTGGATATGATTCCCCACCAGGACCGGGGAACTGGAGAAGGTTCCTCCCAGCAAGCCCTTCCATTTGCGTTCACCCGTCCTGCAGTCCCAGCACATCGCGGCCCCTCCATCCATCACCGCGAAAAGGTGACCTCCGGTAACCAGCATGGAAGGCACATAGACCCGGCTGATATTTCGCCAGGTCACCTTCCCGGAGCCATCACTTTCCACCGCGTGCACATGATTCTTGGGCCATCCTCCGCTGATGAAAACCCGCTCTCCATCCGTGACTGAGGAGGTGACCGTCTCCTGGGTAGACCCCTTCGTCTCCCAGAGCACTTTTCCTGTCATCGGGTCGAGGCTCATCACTTTCTCACACCCGGACAGAACAAGCTGATCGCGCCCATCGAGGTGATGCACGATCGGGGACGTGTAATTGGGAATCTTCGGCCGCTCCACCTTCCACACGACCTTGCCGCTCTTCCGATCCAGCCCGAAAATCGCCCCGGCCTTCTTGTTGTCCGCGCAGACAAGAAGGAGTGACTTGTAAACCATCGGTGAAGCTCCATAGCCCTGGTGGACCACGTAATCGGTCAACCGGGTGGTCCACACTTTCTTTCCGTCGAGGCTCACCGCCGTGGTATGGGCTGCTCCCTCGTTCACGAAGGAGACATAGAGATTTTCTCCATCATAGGCCGGTGAGTTGGAGGCATGGGTGGCCTTCCGGTTAATCTTGGGGGGGAAGGTCCCACTGTGAATCACCGTGCTCCAGACAGCAGCCCCGTTCCCCCGGTCATAGGCCAGCAACGACTGGGTATGGTTCTTCTCGTCCGCCGTGACCAGGTAAACCCGGTCCCCCACCACGATCGGGGAGCCGTGCCCCCTCCCCGGAACCGGAACTTCCCAGAGGGTGTGCCGGGCGGGATCGAGCCCCGCAGGTAACTTCTGAGCCGGATCGGCATGCCCATTGCGATTCGGCCCCCTCCAGCATGGCCAGTCATTCTTCCCCCCGATCCCAGGGGCGGCAGGTGCCCACGGGATCATACCCAGCATGAAGAGAACAACATAGAGAGACCCATAACGCTTCATGAAGCGGGAACTTGCCGCGAATAATGAACTGACGCCAGCAAAAGAGAAGAAGACTACCCTTGAGAGGACTATAATCAGGTTAAGTTTTTATCATCGCTCCCGCCTCAATTTAAGCCATAGGCTGTGGGTTTAATATGAAGACCTTCCCTCTCCTGACAGGTTCTGTCCTCGCCGCATTGGCTGTCTCCCTGACGCTCGTGAGTTGTGGGGATAAGGACGCTGAATCCGCGGATCCTCCCGAAAGAAAATCCTCCCCCAAGGCTAACCCCGTGGACAGTGGGACAGACGGAAGGGAAAAAGCCACTCCGCCGGTAGACCTGGAAAGCGAGGTCATTGGCTACTGGGCCCCGGATACAGAGCGGATCATCAGGGAAATGGAGGAGAAGATGAAGGATGAGCCCCAAGCATTGGCCATGACCAGAGCCCTGATGGCGCCGATGCTTTCATCCATGGCAGTTGAAATACCGGAGAAAGGTAAATTCTTCATCCATATGATGGGGCAGAAACAGGAGGCCACCTACATCGTCAAATCCGTGGACCTCTCAAGCAACTCTTTCAACGTGGAGACCACCACGGAGGGCGAGGACGGAGAAATGGAGCTCGAGTCCGGAACCTTCACGATTAATGGAGAAACGCTGGCCCTGACCGGCGGCAAGGAAGATGGCCCCCTCGACAGCCTCTTCCTGATCCGCATCGACGAGGCCGACTTCAAGAAACGCCAGAACGCCAAAATACCTGACAGTATTCTCGACCTGCCCGAGGGTCCGGACCCGGAAGAGGGCGATCCAACCGATCCTGCCCCCGGGGACTAGACAGGTCAGGTCCAGCGGCTCATGCCAGGCGCTGAGCCGGAGCGGGAACTTGCCGCGAATAATGAAGTGACGCCCATAAAAGAGCCGGGGGCCTGTTCAGATGACTATAATCGGGCTAAGTTTT
>MDTA01089381.1_pt1 | contig 16309 bp, 19 predicted proteins | sample 811151 | NCBI WGS metagenome assembly MDTA01 (sample SAMN05326648, study PRJNA326480) | marine metagenome | isolation source: seawater | place: Indian Ocean: South | collected 2010 | reverse complement strand
GTCCCGCCAGGGGCGCGGGCACAAGAGGTCCCGCCAGGGGCGCGGGCACAAGAGGTCCCGCCGGTGGCGCGGGCTGACGAGCCGCGGGCGGCAGCCCCTGTGCCACCGCCAGTCCAGCCCGCGCGCAAGCCCGAGCCGCTGTCGCCGCCGGCGACGGACTGGCTGACCGGCAACGGGGTGTTCACCTTCGCCTCGGGGCACGGCGGTGATCTGTTTGAAGGCGGCTATGGTTGGACAGAGGACGGCGCCTCGGTCGGGCCCGGTGACACCATCGGGCCGGACGGCGGCGGTATGGTTGTTCGCTTGCTGGCGGGTGGGCCGGTCATCGATGGGCCGGATCCGATCGTCTGGTAGAGAGGCTGGTCGCAATAGGGACGGGGCGCGGCCCTAGTTCGGGCGCGCCTTGAGCGCCTGATCGGAATCTTCCAACGATTCCGCTTCAAGCATGGCGCGATAGATTTTCGCGGCCTTGTCCTCGTCGATGCCACCGGCCAGCGCGCCGGCCTGGGTCATCGCCGGTGACGGCCGTTCGGGAACGAACTTGATGCCGGCCTCGGCGAGGTCCTGGATTTCGACCAACGCTCGGGAGAGGCCTGTCGGGAAAGTCTTATTCTTGGAATCCATCGTTTGTCTCTTGGTCTTGTCACACGAGTCTTGGGAATTCCGCACGAGTTTCGGCCGACGAAGTGGTTATTTCATGGCCTTGCCCTGAAATACGCAAAGGGCATGCCAATTGCGCCCTGGACAAAAGGCCAGGGTCGGGCCGATCCGCCGGAATCCGGGGTTTTCCGGACCGCTGATCCGGTCTAGTCTCCGGCCGACCGCCGAATTTCATATGCCATCAGGAGCGACATGAGCGAAACCGACGCAAACAGCGACACCGCCATCTATCACATGTGCCGCCGTGACGAATGGCAGACCGCCCAGACATCCGGCACCTATGGCGGATCGTCCCAGGACGTTGCCGACGGGTTCATCCATTTTTCGACGGCGCGCCAAGTGGTGACCAGCGCGGCCAAGCATCGCGCGGGGCAGGACGGTCTGGTTCTTTTGCGGGTCGATCCCGAAAAGTTAGGGGCCGCCTTGAAATGGGAGGAGTCCCGTGGCGGGCACTTGTTCCCCCATCTGTATGGCGATTTGCCGGTGAGTGCGGTGATCGCCGCATACGATCTGGCGCTGGATGGCGCTGGGCGGCATGTCTTTCCAGCTGAATTGGCCTTGGCGGAGGGCGAATAGATGCGCTTCGCGGAACGGCTGATGCCGCTGCTGCACCGGTTTCAGCCAGAGACGGCCCATAACCTCGCCCTGATGGCGTTGGAGCGCGGCTTGCTGCCCGCCGCGCCGCCGCTCCGCCGCCTGGTCCTCAACACCCGGCTTTGGGGATTGGCGTTCGACAATCCGGTCGGGCTGGCGGCCGGCTTCGACAAGGACGGCCGCGCGCCGGCGGCGCTGCTGGGGCTCGGCTTCGGCTTCGTCGAGGTCGGAAGCATCACGCCCAAGCCGCAGCCGGGCAACCCCAAGCCGCGCCTGTTCCGCCTGGACGCCGATCGGGCGGTGATCAACCGCATGGGGTTCAACAACGGCGGCCATGCCGCGATGGCGGATCGGCTCGACCGCTTCCGCGCCGGGCCGCAGGGCCGTGGCATCGTCGGCGTCAACCTGGGCCGCAACAAGGATGCCGAAGACGAGGTCCGCGATTACGTCCAGGGCGTCGAACGCCTGGGGCCGATGGCGTCCTATCTGGTGGTCAACGTGTCGTCGCCGAATACGCCGGGCCTGCGGACTCTGCAGGATCGGGGGCCGCTGACGGCGCTGCTCTCGGCGGTCAAGACGGCGCGCGACGGGCTGGCGAACCGGCCGCCGCTGCTGGTCAAGATCGCGCCGGACCTCGCGCGTGCCGATTTGGAAGACATCGCCGGGGTCGCCGCCGATGTCGGCATCGATGGGATCATCGCGACCAATACGACCATCGCCCGCCCGGATACCCTGCGCGATCCGCAGAAGGGCGAAACGGGCGGGCTTTCCGGCGCCCCGCTCCGCGATGCGTCGCAAAGCGTGCTGTTCGATCTTTATCAACTGGTCGGCGGGGAAATTCCGTTGATCGGCGTCGGTGGCATCGCGTCCGGCGCGGATGCCTATGCCCGCATCCGTGCGGGGGCGTCGTTGGTTCAGGTCTATTCGGCGCTGGTCTACGGCGGACCGTACCTGGCGGCGCGGATCAACGAAGAATTGGCAGACCTTTTGGAAGCGGACGGTTTTGCCTCGGTCGCCGACGCGGTCGGTGTGGACCACCGATAATCGCGATTACGCGCTCCGTTTGGCTTCCGCCCGCTCCAACACACCCCGCAGGATTTTGAACGCGATCGGCGCCATGGCGACCAGGAACATCACGCGCACCATGTGATGGACCGAGACGAAAGCCACATCGATGTTCAACGACAGGCTGATCAGGGTCATTTCCGCGAGGCCGCCAGGGGCGAAGGCGAGCCAAAGGGTCTTCACCGGCAGGCCCGTGAATTGGGAGACGACCCAGGCCCCGCCGAGCGCCGCGCAAAGCATGAAGACCGTAATCCCCGCCGCCTGGATCATCGTGCCGAAGACCTTGTTCAGGGAAATCCCCAGGAACCGGCAGCCGATCGCGGCCCCGATCACGACCTGGGCCAGGGCGATGATCTCCTGCGGCGGGCGGGCCTCGGTCAGGCCGGCCATATGGACGGCGGCGGAAACCAGGACGGGGCCCAGCAGTCGCGCCGCCGGAAGTTTCAGGAAATTGGCGAGGTAGTATCCCGCGACGCCGCAGGCGATCAGGATCGCCGCGTCGTACAGGCGGATATCGGCGATGTTGCCCAGCGCGGTCATGTTGCCGGGCTCGTAGCCTTCGAAGAACTTGAACCAGAAGGGAATGATCAGAACCGTCAGGGTGATGCGGATCGAATGGATCAGCGAAATCTTGCGGTCGTCGGCGCCCATGGATTCGCCGATCAGGGCCATTTCGCTGAATCCGCCGGGCGACGCCGAGAAATAGGCGGTCGCGGCGTCCCACCGGGCGACCGATACCAGGTAGTAGGAAACCATGGCGGTGACGCCCAGCGCATAGACCACCAGCATCGAGACGGAGGCCAGCCATTCGGCGATATGGCCGACCGCTTCCGGTGTGAACCCGGCCCCCAGCATGACACCCAGGACCGGCACCATCAGCAGGCGCAGGCGTTGCGGGCGGACCAGGGGGGCGCCGCTCAAAGACGCGACCAGGGTGAACAGAAGTGCCCCGATCATCCACGGTAGGGGCATGTGCAGTTCGTGGAACAGAAACCCGCCGATCCCGCCCAGGACGAGGGTCAGGGCCATGCGCAGGGGCCGCGTCTTGGGGTTGCCTTCCTTGGGCGGATCGGGCTCCTGGTCTTCGTGTGAAATCCCGCCGTTGGGATCGGACGCCTGGTTCGGGGGCGGGGATGTCACGGTTGGAACTGCTCCTTGAGAATGCGTTCCTCCAGATTGTGTTCCGGATCGAACAGGACTTCCAGGCGGTGGATCGCGTCCTGATGGACCTCGACCCGGCGCACGTCGCGGACTTCGGTGTAATCGGCGGTCGCGCTGACCGGGCGCAATTCCGGCTGTAGGATATCGAAGGCGATCACTGCCTTGCGCGGCAACAAGGCCCCCCGCCAGCGCCGGGGGCGGAAAACGGAAATCGGCGTCAGGGCGATCAGGTCCGACCCCATGGGGATGATCGGGCCATGGGCCGACAGGTTATAAGCGGTCGATCCCGCCGGCGTGGCAACCAACACGCCGTCGCAGATCATTTCGTCCAGCCGCTCGATCTCGTCGATATGAATGCGGATCTTCGCCGCCATGCGGGATTCGCGCAGCAGCGAGACCTCGTTGATGGCGAGTGCGGTGACCGTATCGCCGTTCATGGTGAAGGCCGTCATGCGCAGCGGCCGCAGGCCCACCGACTGTGCGCGGGCGATCCGTTCGACCAGGCCGTCGGACCGGTATTCGTTCATCAGGAAGCCGACCGTGCCCCGGTTCATGCCGAAGATCGGCGTGCCGTTGCCGATGGCGCCGTGCAGACTTTCCAGCATGAAGCCGTCACCGCCCAGCGCGACGATCACATCGGCCCGGTCCGGGTCGGTGTTGCCGTAGCGATGGGCCAGATGGGTCAGGGCTTCCTGCGCTTCCGGCTGCTGGGCCGCGACGAAGGCGATCTCGGATACGGCGCGAAGCTCGGGCGGCGATGAGGACATGGCGGCGGTCGTCGCGCGGGTGCGCGGTTCCTGAAAAATTCTTGGGCTTTCGGCAACTTAGACCCTTAAGTCTGGTTGCGGAAGCCTTGCGGTAAATTCATACTATTCGGTATGTCCCGCGCTTATAAACCCGATGAAACCCGACGGCAAATCCTGGACGCCGCCTATACCGTCATTCACCGCCACGGCTTTCAGGCCGCGGGGTTGAACGACATTTTGGCCATGACCGGGGTGACCAAGGGGGCGATGTACCATCATTTCCCGGGCAAGACGGCGCTGGGCTATGCCGTTGTCGATGAATTGGTGAAGGGTTATCTCGAGGATTGGTGGCTCGCCCCTTTGGACCGATCCGAAGAATCGGGAGACGACGACCCCCTGGCCGCCATCGCCCGGACGATCCAGGACAACATGACCGGGCGGGTTCCCGACATTCATCTGCTGGGATGTCCGTTGAACAATCTGGCGCAGGAAATGTCGCCCCTGGACGGCGGGTTCAGGCAACGGATCGAGGAACTTTACCGGGCGTGGCGACGGCGCCTGTCGCGTGCCCTGACACGGGGGCAGCATTCGGGAACGGTCTCCGGCGCGGTCGATACGGACGAGGCCGCGACCCTGATCGTCGCCGCCATCCAGGGCGCTTTCGGCCAGGCTAAATCAGCGCAATCCATGGCACCGTTCCATGACGCCATGGCGGGCCTCAACAGATACCTGATGGGGTTGCGCCCTTAAGCCATAAGCCTTCGGCTGCGGGTCCGTGGGCCTATTCCTTGCCGCCGTCGATGGTCAGGATCGTCCCGGAGGTATAGCTGGACCGCGGGCTGGCCAGGAAAGCGACTGCGTTCGCGACTTCTTCCGGTTTTCCGGCCCGGCCGAACGGCAGGTTCTTGTGCATCTCGGGCCAGCGGTCGGCGTCGCCGAATTGCGCCTCGGCCCGGGTGCGGGCGAGCATTTCCGCCCGGTCGGTCAGGATCGCCCCCGGGTTGATGCCGACGACGCGAATGCCGTCGGGATGGGCCGAATGAGCGAGCGACCGGGTGAAGCCCATCAGCGCCGAATTGCCGCCGGCCCCGGCCATGTAGCCCGCCGGATGGCGTTCCCCGGCGGCGCCGATGATGTTGACGATGACCCCCGACTTGCGCGCCGCCATGGCCGGATAGATTTCCCGGCATAGGGAGATATAGCCGAAGACCTTGAGGTCCCAGGCCTTGCGCCAGGTCTCATCGTCAACCTGCATCAGATTGCCGGGTGGGATGGCGCCCGCGTTGTTGACCAGGATGTCGATCTCGCCCGCCTGGCCGACCACGTCACGCACGGCGGCGTCGGTCGACAGGTCGGCGGCGATGGTTTGAACGTTGACCTGATGGCGGTTGCGGATGTCGTCGGCGGCGGCGTCGAGTGTGGCGTGGTCGCGGGCGACCAGGACGAGGTCACAGCCTTCTTCCGCCAATACCTCGGCGACGGCGCGGCCGATGCCCTTGTTGCCGCCGGTGACCAGGGCGCGTTTGCCTGCGATCTGCAAATCCATGGGTGATCCTCCCCTGTGATTTCATCATGGGTTAGGCGTACTCAAGATCACGAGGGGAGGGCGGTCAAGCGCCGGGTGCGGCGGGGGCGGGGCCTGAAGGAAGGGGCTAGACCGGTTTTTCGCCGATCACGGTGCAGCGTTCCATGTACCGGTCGGCCGTGTAATCCATCACCGCGTAGTGCATCAGGCATCGGTTGTCCCAGACGACGACGTCGTGCGGCCGCCAGTTGTGGCGGTAAAGGAAATCCTGCTTCGTCGCGTGGGTATAGAGCGGCTCCAGGATGGGCTTGCTCTCCGCCGGCGTGAACCCGTCCAGGTGCGACGTGAATCCCGGATTGATGTAGAGCGATTTCTTCCCCGTGTCCGCATGGGTGCGGACCACCGGGTGAACGCAGCGGTTGGCGCCGTCGAAATCGTTGTCGATGACCACGGGCTTGGCGTATTGCGTCGCCGCCGCGACGGCGAAATCGTGCACCGCGTGCAGGCCGTCGATCATGCCCTTCATGCCGTCCGACAGGGCCTCGTAGGCCGCCGTCATATTGGCGAAGACCGTATCGCCGCCGCGGGGTGGGACCTGAATGCCGTAGAGGACCGAGGCATGGGCCGGGTGATCGCGGAAAGAGACATCCGAATGCCAATAGGTGCCGGCCCCCTTGCGGCCCGTGGGCTCGCCGTTCTCGTCGACCTTGTTGGAGACCCGGTAAATCTGCGGATGGTCGGGATGCAGGTAGCGCGACACCGTGTCCTGTAGCGGCGGTTGGCCATCGTCGTGAAACAACGGGCCGAAGCGCCGGGAAAAGCCCATGTGCTGTTCCTGGGTCATGTCCTGATCGCGGATGACCATGAAGCCGCCGGCCTCCAGCCAGGCCGCGTGGATGTCGCCGAACAGATTGTCGCCGGCGTCGCCCGCAAGGTCGCGGCCGATGTCCAAACCGGTGATCTCGATGCCGAGCGTGCCGAGGGAATTCATTTCAATGGTCATGGTCTTCTGTGTCTTTCTTGGATGATCCCGATTGACGGCGCGGGCGGTTCGCCGCCGCGCCTTTTCTGTCTTGGCCGTCCTGCCCATGGAGCGGGCGGGCGGCGGATTTGAAAATGCGCCTGCCTTGCCAGGAAGTAAATGAAACTGTATTTCATTCAATGAAACGGCCATGACCCGCGGGCATCGTCGTTCCTGAAACCGCTGGAAAACGGGGCCGCCGATGGGATCCTACAAACCGGTAAACGCCGTGCTGCGCGGCCTGGACGTGCTGGCCGCCGTCAACAAATTGAAGGGCCGGGCGACGATCGGCGAGTTGTACCGGGAGACTGGCCACGACAAGGCGACCATCGTGCGCATGCTGGAAACGCTGATCCATGCGGGATATGTCCGGCGCGATGACGATCAGGGCACCTATGAAGTGACGGGCCGATCCCTGTTGTTGTGTTCGGGGTATGACCGGCATCGCGCCGTCGGGCGGACGGTCGCGCCGATCATCGCCGGGTTCCGCGACCGCGTCGGCTGGCCGTCGGATGTGGCGATCTTCGACCGGGACGCCATGGTGGTGGTCGAAACCTCGCGGGTGCCGGGGCGGATGTTCGTGATCCGCGATCCGGGGTTTCGCTCGCCCATGCTGGGGACCAGCCTGGGGTTAGCCTATCTCGCCCATACCACGGCGGAGGAACGGGCCGCCGTTCTGGCCCAGGAAGCCGCGACGCCGCAGCCCTGGAACGAAATCGCCCAGGACCCGCCCGCCGCCGAGGCGCTGTTGGCCGATATCCGCGCGCGCGGCTACGCGACCATGCACGCCGAGTTCTCGCGCCTGGAATACGGGCGGCAGATTTCAACGATCGGCGTGCCGATTCTGGTCGACGGCCGGTCGGTCGCGGCGATGAACGTTCTTTATCTGAAAAGTGCGCTGTCCGAGGACGAGGCGGTGGCGGCCATGCTGGCGCCGTTGCAGGACTGTGCGGCCGAGGTCGCAACGGCATTGGCCGCCGATCCCGGTTGACGGGCGTGGCAGTCTAAACCGGAGATCAGTTGCCGGGGCGGGCCGCGTTCAGGCAGTCGAAATAGGTTTGCTGCGCCCGGCCGCGATGGGCCTCTTCTTCGTCCCAGGCGCGCTCGCGCATGGCGGTCAACGCTTCGACGCGTTGCGGGTCGTTGGTTTGGGCGATCTGGGCGTTGATCTGGGAGACCGCGCTTTCACGGATATCCTCAAGCGCGTCCATCAGTTCGGCGTGGTCGGCCTTGCACTTGACGGCGGTGATCGATCCGCTTTCCGCCGTCGCCACCCAATAAGACAAAAGCAACGCCGCCGCGATCAACGGGACCGGCGCCTTGCGCCGGACCATCAAATCCCAATCGTATTCTTTCCATCGCGGCATGTCGGAAACCTTGCGTGGTGGGATGCGGTTCAGCCGCCGGTGACGCTCATGTGACGGCCCACGGCGGGGCCGTCGCCGCGCCGTTCGATGACGAAATCGTGGCCCTTGGGCTTGCGGCCGATGGCTTCGTCGATGGCGGCGTCCAGGACTTCGTCGGCTTCCGACGCCCGCAGGGGGGCGCGCAGGTCCGCCGCGTCGTCCTGGCCCAGGCACATGTAAAGCGTACCCGTGCAGGTCAGGCGCACGCGGTTGCAGCCTTCGCAGAAGTTATGGGTCAACGGCGTGATGAAGCCGAGTTTCCGGCCCGTTTCGCCGACGTCCGTGTACCGCGCCGGGCCGCCCGTTTTGAACGGAATGTCGGTCAACGTCCAATTCTTTTCCAGCCGTTCGCGCAGCTGCGACAGGGGCAGGTATTGGTCGGTGCGGTCCTGATCGATCTCGCCCAGCGGCATGGTTTCGATCAGCGTCATGTCGAAGGCGTTCTCGCCGCAGAATTCGATCATGCGGTCGATTTCGTCTTCATTGAAATTCTTCAGGGCGACGGTGTTGATCTTGATGTCCAGGCCCGCCTGCTTGGCGGCCTGAATGCCGTTCAAAACCTTGTCCAGCTTGCCCCAGCGGGTGATCGCCTCGAACCGGTCGGGATCGAGCGTATCGAGCGAGACATTGACCCGCCGCACCCCGGCATCGATCAGTTCATCGGCGAAGCGGGCCAGCTGCGAGCCGTTGGAGGTCAGGGTCAGTTCTTCCAGATCGCCCGTTTCCAGATGACGGCCGAGCGAGCGGATCAACGACATGATGTTGCGCCGGACCAGCGGCTCGCCGCCCGTCAGGCGCAGCTTCTTCACGCCCTTGCGGATGAAGGCGGAGCACAGCCGGTCCAGTTCTTCGAGCGAGAGAATCTCCGACTTGGGCAGAAAGGTCATGTCTTCCGCCATGCAATAGACACAGCGGAAATCGCAGCGGTCCGTGACGGAGACGCGCAGATAGGTTACTGCCCGTCCAAAGGGATCGATCATGCCGGTCATGGAATTGCTCAGTCGTTCCTCAAGGTTTCTTGTGCGGCCCGACGGCCGTTATTCCGTACAGTCATATCGTCATGAAGATAGTAACGCCGATGGCCTTTGTCGCCCCCAATTTTTGCAGGGGTTTCCACAAAGTGGAAAGAGCCGGGCCAGGTGCGGTGGCTATCCGTCCTTGTCCTGCTTGGGGCTCAGGCCCTTCTCCCGCATGTCGGCTTCGGCCTGTTCGCGCATTTCTTCGCGCTCGCGCAGGTAATCCTGCGTCGTACGGGTCGCCGGGCGGGGCGGGCCCGCCAGGGGGTTCGGTTGGTCGAACTGAACCATCACGCGGCAGTCATCGCACATCTTGATGCGGTTGAGGGCATCGCCCGCGAACATGGAATGCCCTTTCAGCTTTTCCGTCATGCTGTGGATCGTCGCCCGGGTGCCGTAGGGCTTGCCGCAGCGGATGCAGTGGAAGGGATCTTCTTCCTTCTGGACCCGGGGCGCTTTGGCTTCGTCCTTGAACGACAGGCGGGGGCTCAGGCTGATGACCTTCTCCGGGCAGGTCTTCGCGCAAAGGCCGCATTGCACGCAGGCGTCCTCGACGAACGACAACTGCGGTTTGTCCGGATTGTCGCGCAAGGCGCGGGCCGGGCAGGCGCCGACGCAAGACAGGCAGAGCGTGCAGCCGGCGACGTCGATCTCGACCGTGCCGAAGGGCGCGCCCTGGGGCAGGGCGACCTCGTCGATCTTATTCGGAGCGGCGGCATGCAGGGCATCCAAGGCCAGGCGCATGACCGCGCGCTTGCGGCCCAGCGGCAGGAAATCGCCCTGCGGCATGGCGGGCAGCTTTTCGAGGGACCAGAGCGCATCCTCGACCGCCGAAGGATCGTCCAGATGCAGATGGCCGATGCGGCTATCACCGTAGCCCAGCGCCCCCAGCACCTGATTGGCCAGCGCGATCTCGCCGTCCTGGGCCTGGGCGTCCTCGCGTTTCTTCGGCGGCAGCAGCACGAGACAGCGCGACGCGCCGAACGCGGTGGCCGAGAAGAACAGGTCCAGCCCCGCCTGGGTCACTTCGTTGACGGCGAAGGGGATACAGTTGGCGGGCAGGCCCCGGCCCATGCGCGAGATCAGGCCGATGGCTTCTTCGCCCTGGTCGGCATCGTGGATCAGCAGGACCGGGTCGGAGCCGCCGGCCTTGGCATAAGTGCGCAGGACCGTGCGCGCGCGTTTGAACAATTCGTCGCCCAGCGGCAGGGCATAGGTCGCCGCCCCCGTCGGGCAGACCGAGGCACAGACGCCGCAGCCGCCGCAGAGGTAGGGATCGATCGCGACCCGTTCGTTGTCCGGCGTAATGGCGCCCGCCGGGCAGTTGTCGATACAGCGGGTGCAGCCGGTGATCTTTGACCGGGCATGGGCGCAGATCTTGTCGTCGTAATCGACGTAGCGGGGCTTTTCGAATTCGCCGACCATGTCCGACATCTCGAACAATGCCTCGGCGACCAGGGCCGGGTTGCCCGGGTCGGGATGGAAATAGCCGTCGCGCATCTCGGCATGAGGGAACAGGGCCGGGCCGCCGCGCAGGTCCAGGATCAGGGAACATTCGGACGTTCCCGATTGCGGCTCGCCGTCCCATTCCAGCGCCCCGCGGGACGATGCCTTGGCCGGAACGAAGCCGGAGACCGCGACCTTGAACGCCCCCAAATACCCCCCGGCGCCCGTGACCTTGCCGGCGAAAATGGGGATATCCATCACCGGCGGCGGCGGGACATCCGAAGCGCCTTCGAGAATAAGCGTCACGTTCAACTTGCGGGCCAGGGTCTTGGCCGCTTGGATGGCGTCGTCGCCACGGCCCAGCACCAGGGCCGTGCCGTCGGACTTCATCGAGACCGAGCGCGCACCGGCCAGATCCATGGCGGCTTCGCTCAGAAGGGCGGCCATCTTGGCGGTCAGGTTCGTGCCGGCCTTCTTGTCCTTGCCCGCGTCGGACCAGCCGGCCTTTTCCCGAATGTTCGTGAAGGCCATGCGGGGGGCATGGGGCATGTCGTCGCCTGTTTCCAGGAACAGGGGCGCTTCCTGCGTGCAGGCGACCAACAGGGTTTCGTCGGCTTCCGCGGCTTTTCCGGCGACGCGCTGGAATTCCTCGATCTGGCGGCGGCACAGGTGGGTCGCGACCTTCAGGTCGCCTTCGGCTTCGGCCCCCCGGCCGCAGGCCTTGGTCAGGGCCTCGCCGTCGATCGCCATGGTCCCTTCGCAGTCACAGACCAACACATGCTTCTGATTGAGCTTCATACGCTTGGTGCTTCCCTTTTCGGCGCGGGTTGGGCGGCGCTCGTTCGTATTGCTGTGCCCTTGATGTAGGGTATTTTTCGGCAAATGAAAACGCTGCGCGGAAAAGGGGTATTTCAGACGACTTCCAGCGCCGTTTACTTTTCGCCTCCGCCACCCTAACTATGAACCGAACGACGCCGCCCGAACGGGCGCGAAACGGGAGGATAAGACCCAGATGGCCGATCAAAACGCCGCCGAACGCATTTCCGTCGACGACTTCATGCTGGCCGCCCAACGCGGCGACCGCGATACCTTGGCCCGCGCCCTTGAGGCCGGAACCAAGATCAACGCCATCGACGCGCACGGCAATTCGGCGTTGATGTACGCTGCGGCGGCAGGCCAGACCAAGACCTGCCAATGGCTGATCGAACAGGGAATCGACAAGGGCACGGTCAACAATTGGGGTCTGGGGGCCCGCGATTGGTCGAAATGGTCGTCCAACGTCGATGACATCCGCAAGGTGGTCTACTGACGGCGGTCTCGAACGTCCTTGTATAGGTCCTTCGATCGGGCGCCGGACGGGCACAAGTGATTTTCCGTGCCGAGCCTTGTCCCCGGGGCTCCGCTGGGACCATCCTGATCCGGATACCTGTCCCGGTCTCCCAAAGGAGGGTCTGCCTCATGAAAATCAATGCCGATCTGTCGTTGCCGGTGCATGTCGATACGACGGCGCTCGATTGGGTGCCGTCGCCGTCGCCGGGTGTCGACCGCCGCATGCTGGACCGCGATGGGGACGAGGTCGCGCGGGCGACGTCTGTCGTCCGGTATGCGCCGGGCTCCGAATTCCCGACCCATACCCATGGCGGCGGCGAGGAATTCCTGGTCCTCGACGGCGTGTTTTCGGACGAACACGGCGATTTCCCGGCGGGGACCTACGTACGCAATCCCGTCGGCTCGAGCCACGCGCCCCGGACCGGGCCCGGATGCACGATCCTGGTCAAACTGCGCCAGATGGACCCGGCGGACCAGACCCAGGTGACCGTCGATACGAACAGCGGCGATTGGGTGGAGGGTGACGTGCCGGGACTGTTCCGCATGCCCTTGCACGAATATGGAACGGAGCGTGTCTGGCTGACCAAGATGGGGGCGGGCTGCGTCGCCCGGCCGCACGATCATCCGGGCGGCGAGGAGGTCTTCGTCCTGGAAGGCTGCGTCGAGGATGAGGCGGGCCTACATCCCAAGGGCACCTGGTTCCGCCTGCCGCCCGGCAGTTTCCATTCACCGCGCACGGAAGAAGGCTGTTTGCTCTGGGTCAAGACGGGGCATCTGAAGTAGCCTCTCCGGATAACCACTATCCCAGGGAGGAGAGACATGGCCGCCTACGTGATCGCCCAGATCAACGTCACCGATCCGGAAACCTACGAAGATTATCGGGCGCTCGTTCCGGCGACGCTGGCCGCCTATGGCGGTGAATTCGTCGTCCGCGGCGGGGATCAGGAAGCGCTGGAAGGCGTGGCGCCGTCGCCGCGCACGGTGGTGTTGCGGTTCGCCGACATGGCGGCCGCCCGGGCCTGGCATGAGTCACCCGAATACGCCGAAGCCAAGGCGATCCGGCAGTCTGCCTCGACCGGGACCTTGTTGCTAGTAGACGGAATAGACTGAAGAAATTATAGTTAACTTAATTACAGTTAACTCATTTCCGCGCCGGTTTCCAGGATGTCCAATCCCCGTGCCGTCAGGCGAAAAATCACGTCCTGACGCATTCGGATCGCCAGGGTTTCATCCACGCCCAGGTCCAGGTAACTGCGGATCAGCGTGCGCCCCGTGCCGCCGTGACAGATCACGATGACCGGCTGCCTTCTGTCGAGATCGAGCAGCCAGGCCCGCGTCCGGTCCATCACGTCCTGCAGGCTTTCGCCGCCGTCGGGCGGGCGGTGGCCCCAGGGGTCGGCGTCCATGGCGGCGAGTTCGGCCTCGTCCCCAGCCTGGGCGATTTCGGGCCGTGTCATGCCTTCCCACCGGCCATAGCCTTTTTCGATCAGCCGGTCGTCGATGGTGAACGCGGCTGGGTCCAGGCCCGCGGCGGCGCAGGCGAGTTCCGTCGTCTGGGCACAACGCCCGGCCGGGCTGCGGTAGAGCGCATGACCGCCCAGCGGCGCCAGCCGGTCCGCCAGCAGCGCGCCATAGGCCGTGGCCTGGGACTGGCCCAGGTCGGTCAGGACCGAATTGCCTTGGCCCTGGATGCGGCCGGCGCGGTTCCATTCGGTCTGGCCATGGCGAATCAGAATGATCTCGGGGAATGCGGTAGACGAAGAAGGCATGAGGCGGTCTCGCGGCTTGGTCGGTTTGCGGATGGCGGCACGGGGGCCGGGCGGGGTGCCGCGCGGCGGTTCGCCCGGCAGGTGAGAAAACCCTCATATCAGGAAACCGTGACGCTGCCGAGACAGCCTTGATTTCTGATCCCTTGCCGCCGAAACTCGCGGTCCCCATGTAAGGGGCCGCTCTTCGAAACGCCGGCGACCAGACCGGCGGATGGGATCGGCCCGAGGGATCGGCACCGCCCGGTTGGGATAAGCCCCGGCGCGGTATGGGAGATGAAAGGCGTGAGCCAGAACGACGAACTGACCGGCAAGGCGGGACGCAATCCCCTGGACGCCACCTATCCGGACGGCGTGGGCGAACTCGTCATCGCACCGAACCCGGACGATCCTCGATTGACGGAGAAAGTCCCCGGCATCGACCAAAACGGATCGCCGGTGATCGCGTCTGTGACCGTCGAACGGCCTCTGACCCTGTTCCTCAACGGACGCGAGATCGTCACCATGATGACGATCTGCGATTACCCGGAATATCTCGCCGTCGGTTATCTGGTGAACCAGAACATGCTGCGCCCCGACGACGTGGTCACGGGGATCGAATTCGACGAAGACCTGGAAGTCGTCGTTGTGCGGACCGAGCGGGAAACGAACTTCGAGGAAAAGCTGAAGAAGAAGACCCTGACCTCGGGCTGTGCCCAGGGCACGGTGTTCGGCGACGTCATGGAGAAATTCGAGCAGGTCGCTCTCGCCCGTGACGCGGTGATCAAGACCTCCTGGCTGTTCGATCTGATCAAGAAGATCAACACGGCGCCGAGCCTCTATCTGGAGGCGGGCGCCATTCACGGCTGCGTGCTGTGCCAAGGCGACCGGCCGCTGCTGTATATGGAAGACGTCGGCCGCCATAACGCCGTCGACAAGATCGCCGGTTTCATGTTCCTGCACGGCTGGTCCGGGCGGAACAAAATCTTCTACACCACCGGGCGGCTGACCTCGGAAATGGTCATCAAGACGGTGCAGATGGAAATCCCGGTCCTGGTCTCGCGCTCGGGCTTCACGGCTTGGGGTGTCGATCTTGCCAAGCAGGTCGGCCTGACCCTGATCGGGCGGGCCAAGGGGCGGCGTTTCATCGCGCTTGCCGGGGAAGACCGGATCGAATTCGATGCCGCCCACGACGATGCGGCGGACGAGCCCATCGAACTGCGCCGCAAGGGCAGCCGATGACGGCCTCAGGCGTGGTGGGGGTGTTGCTGGCGGGCGGCCTGGCCCGGCGCATGGGCGGCGGGGACAAGCCGCTCCGGACCCTGGGCGGCAAACCGATCCTGGACCGCGTCGTGGCCCGTGCGCGGCCGCAGGTCGCGGACCTACTTCTCAACGTCAACGGCGATCCGGCACGGTTCGAAGGGTACGGCCTGCCCATGGCGGGCGACGTGATCGACGGGCACGCGGGACCGCTGGCCGGTATCCTGACCGGCATGGAATGGGCCCGTGCCGAACATCCGGGAATCGAATGGATCGTGTCCTTTGCGACGGACGCGCCGTTCCTGCCGGGCGATCTGGTGGCAAAGCTGCGGGCAGCGGCGGAAAATGAAGACGCCGAGATCGCCTGCGCCATGTCGGGCGGGCGGACCCATCCGGTCTTCGCCCTTTGGCCGGTCTCCTTGGCCGCTGACCTGCGCGCCGCCATGACCGGCGAGGACATGCGCAAGATCGACGCCTGGACGGAACGCTACCGCATCGTTCACGTGGACTTCCCGACCGATCCCGTCGATCCCTTCTTCAACATCAATAAACCGGACAATCTGGCAGAGGCGGAGCGCCTGCTGGCCGACCAAGACGCGGCGGAGGCCGGGGTATGAACCGGCGCCAGGTCATTCCCGTCGGCGTCATCATCGAACGTCGCGAAATCGACAACCCCTGGCAGGATCATTCCTTCCGCCCGGTCGCCGTCGTGCCCGGCATGCCCGCGATGGAGGAAGGCGCCGACTGGCGCCTGATCCGCGAGGGCGAAGGTTGGGTCCATTTCCACGCGGCGACGTTTGAGTTGGAACTCTTTCCCGGCGAGACCGAGGGCTACAAGACCAACCTCAGCAATTTCCAGCCCCATGTTTACGTCGTCATCGCGCCCGGCGAGGAAGCCGACGATCCCGAAGTCGTGCCGACGCTGGTGACCGCCTGCCCCTACGAGGCGGAAAGCTACATGGAAGATTCGGAAATGATCGTCGAAGGCGTGCCCATGCCCGAAGAACTGGCCGCCTGGATCGGTGCCTTCGTCGAGACCTTCCACAAGGAAGAGACCTTCAAGAAACGCAAGAATAAGAAGGCATACGACCCGCGCAAGGGCGACCTGCGGCCACGACCCCTGGTCGAGGACCGGGAAGAGGAAGACGGATGAGTGCCAACGACGACAACCGCCTGGGCCGTTGGTCGCGCCTGAAACGCAAGCGGGCGCGGGGCGAGGACGTCGACGAGCCCGAAGTGTCCGGGAAGGAAACCGCCGTCGCCGACGAGGGGAGCGGATCGCGCCGCGGGGCCGCGGCGCCGGTCGCGGGCAAGCCCTATCTGCCGCCGCTTGCC
>MDTA01169446.1_pt1 | contig 16313 bp, 20 predicted proteins | sample 811151 | NCBI WGS metagenome assembly MDTA01 (sample SAMN05326648, study PRJNA326480) | marine metagenome | isolation source: seawater | place: Indian Ocean: South | collected 2010 | reverse complement strand
CTCTTTTGGTTCTTGTACTTTCAGCTTGTTGATAAACATAGATGCTACTGTGTGTTTGCACATTCGAAAACTTGATCTATATTTTTCTGTTTCCCAGCTTTGCAAAATACCTGCCGCTTCACTTAAGCCTGTTTGATTAAATGAATTAGTACCCATCGCAGATGGTAGAGGATACTTTCGTTGTCTGTTAGTTTTACTTCCATCATCTCCAGTATTTTCTGGCATCCTAATTAACGCATGACTAAAGTCTGGACAACTACAACAATAAACTTCTGCAAAATCTAATGCGTTACTTTTAGTAAATATAGGCTCATACCAAGGATCAATGTCGGGTTCTAGTCTTTTCCATAACTCTTCACCTGGTGCGGGTAACGCATGCAAATAATTGCCATCTGCATCATTATCAATTACCGTTTTCGTAAAACTATTGTCAGCAAAGACTATATAGTTAGTCAGTTCTCCTGGTGTAAATAATTTTACTGTTGCTTGAAATGGTTCTGCAGTAATCTCTAAATCGTTTCCATTGACTAATACCGATTGAATCTTGAACGGCATGATTGAATATGATAATTCATTGACTTCGTTTTGGACAACTTCATCGGTAAGATACTGTGTTCCAAAATATCTTTGATAATCTGACTTTAAAAAATTAAACGTAGCAGTTAGCTGGCTAGCTACATTACTTGTTTCGTAAATTGGATTTAGGGACGATATATCTAAAAGAGCTGGAGGCAGATCTGTATTGGTATCCAAAATTTTAAATGCAGATCCATTAATAGTATCGTCTACAGATACACTAAAAAATTCTTTGCTGTCATTGAACTGATCGTTATTGTTTATTTGGCGTTCAATCAAAAAATTAGGAAAATAACCAATCTCACCAATTAATGAACTAAGGTCACCGTTTCGGTTTTGAATATAAGCTGTATTTCTTACGTCTGCTACGGATACAGTTACATGAACCGAACACAGTTTGTCTGCTAGAGTTTTTCCTACATAACGTGTTGGTCGCTTCTGCTCTGTCAATACGTTTAAGACATTTGCTTCAGTTACGCCATCAGTAAGTCTTTCATTAAACACTCGCCTTAATCTAGAAGTTCCAAGTATTTCATTTTGAGTGACTTTTACCCAAAGTTCATTTCTTTCAAAATAATCACTATATTTATTTGCATCTGTCAATTTGTCTACAACAGTTCCAAGGTCACGTGTGCCTAGAACTCTACGTCTTGCTGCATAATGGCTTCTGCTATCTGAATTTGCAGTCGAAAATTGATGACCATCAAATACAACATTTCGTTCGTCAGGAGTTCCTTGATAAAGAACTGAGGTTAAATCTTCAAAGTCTAAGTATGCTCCTAGATAAGAATACTCTAGACCTTTTCTCCAACGTGTCCAACTACTATCTATGTCGTATTTTTCAATAACGGTTCTATGTACAGAACTGCCATAAGATCTATTACCTGGATATGTTCCAGGTGAATTAAGCCCTTTACCTTTTGAGATTTTTGTATTAAACCCTTTAACGCCAAACGAGCCAGTTTTCCCAAACCCGTTTTGCTTCTTAGCCATCAATAAAATCCGCCAGAGATTCCCAGTAGAGGTGCATCGGAAATGTTGTCTGCTAAATTAGACGTTTTACGCGCTGCCCAAAGTGCTTTACCTTTAGGGACATAAAATGCTTTTAGTCTTTGATCTGTCCCAACTTGAGGTGTAGGAGCTAAGACATATGGCATGTCTTCCATGTGAACCCATTCATTCATATTGCCGGCTGTTGTAATTTGACCGACATACACTGCGCTATCACGCAAGAAGTCAAATTCTGAGCTTAAGTACAGATTGATTTGATATGAACCGCCTTGAGAAATAGTATAAATGTCTTCAATAATTGCGCCGTCATTGGTTGTGCAATTAAGAATTAACTGAGCAAAGTTTGTGCCTGTAACTTTCTCAGTTAAAATAGTCCGCGTACTCATTTCATAGACTTCGTGAAATACTCGGTCAATAAGTAAAGGCTGTTTGTTTGTTGATGTTGAGGCCATTATGCTTTACCGTTGTTTTTATTGCCAATTTTCATTGGTGTTGAGCCTGGCACTAATGCACCTGAGTCAGGTTCTTTTAAATCAGATACAGTCCCTTGCATTGTTAGTGAGGGATAACTTGCCATCATCTTGTCTACATCGCCTAATTCAGGTGCAAACAATGAATTATTTTGAGGCTGTACTGACCTGTTCATAATTGTAGGAGTTCCGCGCCTTAAGTCGTTATCTGGCAACTTCATATCACCATATGGCATGCTGTATCCTCCTGTCCCAATTAGCTGTCCCATTTGACCTTGTACGTCAAACGCTTCATAGTTTTGGCTATTACCTGCTTTTTGATCTTGAGGTAATCCAGGAATCGGCTGAGCTGCAGGTCTTTCCATCGGCATCTTGTCACCAAGACGCATACGATTGTTCATTTTTTCTGAGTTAGCCATAATTACATGTTCCTCATTTCGTAAGGGTTAATACCCGCAGCTTGATTGCTATTCAAACGTCGAGGTCCTCGACCATTCGCATTTGGATCAAACGCCTGCTCCCCTTGCTCAAATCCAACATTGTTAGTGCTCAATGATTGAGATAAATCAGCGTTACCTGTTGTTCTGGTTGGAGTAGCAGAATTTGATCCCAAATCATCTTCTTGAGGATCAAATTTACGATAAGGTGCATACGGATCTTTATTTGCAGCAGCAATAGTTGCTCGCTTTTCTGCTTCGTAATCTCCGTTCCCTCTAATGGTAATCTTTTGGGTTCCCATAACTATCTGTTTGTCCTAAAACTATTCTACTATTATCGCCAATTCTGTGATAAAAATATTCTAGAGCCAACGGCTGTATCTGCTGGTCCAGGTACGGCCAATATAAACTCAGCACCAGATCTTTCAAATGCATATCGTCTGACTTCGGGGCGTCGATAATTAGGAACATATAACGTTTCTGCTAATCTATCAACTTCTCTTAGATAGATTTCTCTAAAATACTCGTCACCTTTTAATGGATCGGACGTTGCAATTGTTCTTTGAACATCTCCTGCAATTTGCTCTAACCGACTATAGTTTGGCGATCCATCTGAATCTGCTGGGAAATACTCCGAATTTTCCCACGCTCTATCACATCGATTAATGTGATTAACAATTTGGCTGTACCAGTACTCATCAGGTATCAACGCCATAGCCTCTTCTAAACGGCTACGGTCTCCAGCAGGTATTTGTGATCCTGCATTAAATCCTAAATGAAAGCGTACCTTTGTTTGTAGATGTTCATCTAACTGCATCTTTTCAAATCAAATGTACCCTTTCTAGTTTAGCTAATGAAGATCAGATCATCAGCAATTAATTGCTCCCAATTAACTCTCGGAATATTTTCTAGCTGTTTCAAGTTTGAAAAACGTTCTCCAGACAATGACATCCGCAGTTCTACAATTCGTTTTGCTGTGGAATAACCTACGCCAGGCAGCCTTTTTGCGATCTGTTCTGCTTCTGCAGCATTTAGATTTAAACGAGTATCTTCTAGAGGAACCACACGTTCTGGCAGCTTTTCTTCCTTTTCTACAGAGATCTGTGGAGCTTTCACTTTCTCCAGTCTTCCTTTTTTCGGATCATACGGAACTAGTTGATCTAGTGTGACATAGGAGATTGCCCCATTCGCGCCCTTTACCATTGCAAACTCTTTGTCGTGCTTGCTAATGAATTCAACCAATGCTCCAGTTTTAGTGTCCTGAAATAGATTTGACATAAGTTATATACTCTTTCTTACTTATTATAGACACAAAAAAAGCGCCCGATTAGGACGCTTTTGTGTTAAACCAAAATTTATCAAGTACCTTGACCAGTTTCAGTTTTGTAAGGAAGATACACTTCACTTGCATCAGGTGCAGAAGCATCAACGTAATAGCAAACCTCAACCAGAATTGCTGCTTGAGACTTTGAATCAACAACTGTCAGCGCATCACTAACGGTTGCAGTTACTGCTGTGTCGCTACCAATCGGTGAAATGGCAGAGGACAGGTCGAATGCTGAGGCAGCACCAGAAGCTGCTAAAGAACCATCACCAGATGCAGTAAGGGTCACGCCACCAGAAAGGCCGGTGACTTGCAGGGTGCCTGCTGCTGCAGTGCTGAGGTTTTCAACATTAATTGCTGTGCGGTACACGGTAGCGCCAGCGGGGACAGTAAAGGCTTTATCCAGGCGAGGCTTGTCGTCTTGACGCATGTCAGGAGACAGGATCTTCAGCTCATAAGGAGTAGCTGTAGCGGCTTTATTACCTTCAATCACAGCAACTCCAACCATGCGGTAGAAGTTCACGCCGGGGATAGCCTGCACACCTTGATTGCGATAAGCATTCAGATGTGTTACTTGGTTACCAGGGAATACAATAGACATCGTTAGTTACCTCCTATCAATATACGAATGAGTAACCAACGGTGATGAAGTCCTTATTAAGGATTTCAAAACCAGCAAACAAGGACCAAATCATGATGATGAACCGACTGAAATCGTCGTTGTTGTTCAGCAGGATTTGAGCGTTGTTACCACCAATGCCCACACCAACAGCCTGAGGACCGAAGAAGATTAGCTGAGAAGCGCCGTAGTCGGCAGCACCAGAAGCAGCATCAGTCACCACGAGGTTGTAGGAAGTCTCGGGAAGGTTGGTGGATTCGAACCAACGGACGCCCTCAAAGAGGAAGCCCGTGGGCATCACGGGTTGACCAGCCACGAAGCCAGCTTGTCCGTATGCAGGACCCATGCCTTGATAGAAGTTGGCATTAGGGGCAGCATTCGGCTGCATGGGGTTGATCATGCCGCTACCGGGGTAACGAGCAATCTCGCGGAAGTCAGAGTTTTGACGAAGGTGCATCATCGCGGTGGGGTCCACGATGCAGCGGTAGTAGCCGTCAGCAAAGGTGGGGACGTTGCGCTTACGCATGTCCTTAACGACCTCAAGGAGGTCTGTGGTCACGTCAAACTTGGCAGACTCACCAGCGCCATAAGTGACGCCCAGAGTGCCGCCTGAGCCGCCTTTAGCCTTGCCACCGGGCAGGTAATAACCACCCATATCGTCTGATGCGGGGCCGTTTGCTTCTGCTTTCAGCAGTTCATTAGCAAACACCCGATCGCGCCAGCGGCGGTAGTCATCGAGCAGGGTCAGAGAACCAATGCTTTGGTGGAAGACGTTCAGGTTGCCTGTATCCAGCAGCAGACGCTGAGCTGTGATCAGGGTTTCACGAGCGACTTTAAAAGTTGAGGGTTGGGCAGAATCGCGGGTATCAGCAGGACCGGTGTATTCACGCAGGGTGACCAGCACCTTGTCCTTCACGATGTTGCGGGCGGAGGCTGTACCAAGAGTCTGGTCGGCAGTCCGCTCACGGGACTCCTTAGTGCCAGGCTTGCCCCAGAAGCGATACCTATCTAACTGAACAGTTTGACCAGGTTGCTTGCTGAAGTCATGTACGACCACCGGCTCCACTGCCATCTCAATGATGTAGGCAGGGTGGGGACGATACAGTTCTGCACCAAGAAGCTTCGGAAAATCATTATCAATCCACATGTGGATTAACTCCGTAAGCTAAAAGATTTATAAGTGACTTCGACTTAGCCACATATATAGATGGTAATAGTTTTAGCTATGATCTTATTTATGTACCCCATTATTCTAGGGCAATATGGAATTTATAGATACGGGCATATGGAAACCAGTTAATACTCTATCTGGTTTTGAATGCTGCATCGAATATCACATTAATGCTTTGGGCGATGTTAAAAGCACAAAGGGTCAAATAGAGCGAATTTTAAAGCACAGAAGAAAGCGGGGTACAGGATACCCGACTGTAAATTTAACTCAACGGATTGGTCGAAAGCCTAACATAACTGTGGCTGTACATACTCTGGTTGCTTTAGCCTTTTTGCCAGCGCCTCCAACTCCACCGGGTCGAACAAAAGGTTGCTCAATTATTAAACATATAGATGGTGATATTGGAAATTGTTCTGCAATGAATTTATTGTGGGTGAAACGTTCAAGTGTTGGAAATGATTTAGAATAAGATAAGCATATATTATTTACCAATGGCTGATAGTCTTAAACTAGTTGGTATTAAACGAGTAGCAGGGCAAACTGGCTCTGATCTCTCGATTTCAACACCTTTACGCGGTGGAGATCATCACAAAATTCGTCGTTGGTGGAATGACAACAAAAATGTTGCTCCTTACGTAAATTGCACAAAGTTATTAGTCTCTAGAGCTGCTGGAGATGTAGTTTTAATGGTGCCTACTTCAAGTGATACACGCCTTGATATCAAATTCAATGGTGACAGTGAATGGTCTTTTGGCCCTACTTCTAGGTCTGTAAATCGTGTTGGGGTATTTACCACTAGTCTTGATCTTATTGAAGAATACGTATTTCCAGTAATTTCTGGCGGAAAAGTCATGAAGACTATCCCGGCTGGAGCAGCGTCTTATCCTTCATAACGCCTCTGCTCGCTGGTAAGATTGAAGGTTGAAAGATACTCTAATCCAACAATTACTTTGATGTTGTAAGGTAGTCGTGTTAGTTTTCTTGCATGAATGCCTACATAGAAATGATCATTAGGTTTCAAATACATTAAATCGTATTCAACAGGCTGCCTATCTTTGTTGTAAAGGGTGACATCTAGGTATCTGTCGACATACTTATTTCCAGTTCCTGTGTTTTCTAGGTTTACGCTAATCCTAGTGGTTTCTGGTGATTTGATTCCACTGTTGTAAAATGCGGATTTATATACCGCTTCACTTTGATCCTCATATGATTCTGTTGCAGATTCATAAATTGATTGATCTTCACTAGCGGGTATTGTTATAAACGAAAAGAATTCATCAGGCTCTTCTACTGATACAGACATTGAAATTGTATCTGTAATGTTTAAGTTGATTTTTATAAAAGTATTTTCTGATCCAAATAATCCAACTGAATCTTTATATTGAACGCTGATCGGGAACGCGGTTATATTTTGCTCAATGGGTTTTAGTATATTTGAGCCTGCTGCATGGACTAGAGATTTTGAGCTTGCCGCAGTATTAGGGCTTGTATTTCCGCCCATTCCGCTAATTCGATCATTATTTAATAGCTGCGTTGTTACGTCCATTCCACTAGGCCATTCCTATAGCTCTATTTTATAAATATTCACCTACCTTCTCGCTCACTTCAACTAATCCTCTAAGAGCTTTTCTTTCAAGAGTTCTTACTCTATCTCTACTCATATTCAACATTTGACCAATAGCGGTCATTGACATTGGTTCCATAATTTCATCTCCAATTCCATAACGCATTGAAATTACAGCTGCTTGCATTTCAGGTAATTCTTGAATTAGGTTTCTCATATCACTTTTTATGCAATTAGCAGTAAGAATATCTTCAGGTAATTGAGTCTCATCTTCAAGCAAATCAATTAACGCTGTATCTCTATTCTCGCCGATTTTAATCTCTAGTGATGTTGGTTGTCGTGCCTTACACATTAAGTCTTTAATTTCATCTTCAGGTATTTCTAAAGTGCTGGCTAGTTGCGCAACAGTAGGCATATATCCATTTAGCTGACTTAATTCACGTTGGGCCTTTTTTAATTTGTTTAAGTTTTCGGTCACGTGAATAGGCAAACGAATTGCTCTGGACTTTTCAGCAATTGCACGAGTAATTCCTTGACGAATCCACCAATAGGCATAAGTTGAAAACTTATAGCCACGACCAGGATCAAACTTTTCTACTCCACGTACAAGACCAATAGTACCTTCTTGAATAATATCAAGAAGCTCCATATTACGCTTAGTATATTTTTTAGCAACTGATACAACTAAGCGGAGGTTTGCAGTAACCATTTTATCTTTTGCTTTGCGACCATCTCGTATTTCTCTCATACAAGTTTTCCAACTTGCTGAAATAAGGTTGGCTAGTTCTTTATCTCCAATCTTTCGTCCAGCAGTAGACTCAAGCTCTTTGCGTGTTTCTTCGATCTCCATCAATCGTTGAACTTGCCTTCCTAGCAGAATTTCTTCGTCATGCTCAAGCAATGGGATTCTACCAATGTCGCGAAGATACGCACGAACGCTATCACCAGTGTGCTTAGAAGTTGTTGTCATATTGCTTTGTCCTATTTATTAAATATAGTCCGAATGGTTAATTCCTGTCAAGACATCAAATGAGCTATGTGCAGTTGCATGATGTGATTTTAAAAATGAATTGTGGCAATCACCTGTAACCATATCAATTTTGACTTTTTTAGGCTCTACATCTTGTAAGACATAGTCTCTATTAATATATATGTTATTGAAAATATCAAGATCACGATAGAAAAATCTTTGGATCGTTCGGTCTCGTCCATAAGACATCACAGTATTTGTTGTGGCTTGATGATCCTGTGGATGCCCTAATCCAAGGGCATGACCTAACTCGTGGATAACAGTTGAATTATATTCTTCGCCTTGTCTAGTTTTTAGCTTCCATATTCGATCCGATGGATGCCACTGTGCTTGACCTAGTGTTGTACTGAAATATCCATTTATTTTTTTAACCCGTTTGTGGCGGATTTCGGCATCACGCTTTAGGTCTACTCTTTCAAAGTTAATTCCTAAATCTTTTTCAAGCTCATCAACAACTTTCGGAAAATAGGTTGATTTCTTATTTGCCCACCATGTTATGACTTCATCATCATACATTGGAATACTTGCATAACCCATCCAGGGTGCAATTAATTCATCCATCTTATTTGTAATTTATATTAATTATTAGCCTTATTCTAGTAACTTATTATTCGTGAATTCTTGCAAATCTAATATTTGATTTTGGAGGTTCTTCTCTTCCTTCTAGTGCTTCTACTGCCATTGCTTGAGCTGCATGCTCATTGAAACCTTTCTCCCTAAACATTTCATAAAATGTTTGGTATTTTTCAACAGAGCTTTCAAAGTCATCCCCGTGGGTAACCATTTCAGCAGCCATTTGATTGGCTGCTTGATCAGGTACACCGTCAGTTTTTAAGTGTTTCCAAATAGTCTGAAAAATATCAGGATCATATTCAGATACGTCTTTTCCTGCAATTCTCACAGCTACATGTTATTTACCTATATTTAATTGTACAAGCTTTGTTTATGCTTTAGATGATTAGTCGTACCTAAAAAGCTTCATCATGTAATCATGCTCTGGAGTACCAACATCCGGCAAAGCATTCAGTGCTTCTGTCGATAAATTAAACTCAGGATTATCTAATACTTGTGAGATTCTATTTGCAGCAAAAGCTTGAGCTGCTTCATTGCCAGGTTGAGGCTGGTTTGTTAGTGCCGAATCTGATTGGGGCACTTCAGCCGTATCTTGCACCGGTACATTTTCGTTCATTTCATTCATGATATATAAGGGGAATTCATTTGAATCCCCCTAAGTCTATCAACCTTCTTGAACAAGCATTTTTGCTTGAAGTGCTCCTTGAGGTGCTTGAGCTAAATACTGCCATGCATTTTCAGGATTATTATCCATCATTTGACTAAAGTCGCCCCAGAAGCTTGCTGCTTCATTCCCAGCACGCTGGCCTGGTGTAGGCATATCCATTGTTGGACGCTGGAAGTTAGCAGGAACTTGTCTCTGCTCTTGAGCCATAATCTCTTGCTCTAATTGCTGATGAGCTTCCATTTGCTCACGCTGTGCAGTTTCTTCGGTTGTTTCTGTCGGATACGGACCTTCAGGGCCGAAGAAATCATTCACATACTCAGCTAATACATCAGGATTAGTCAGCATAATGTTCATTGCATTACGCTCTTCGCCTGCTGCATCCAGCATGGTATTCATTTGTTGGCCACGTTGGACTTGCTCAATCAGTGCGTCTTCGACTGCACAGGCATATTGATTTAACAAGGCGGGTGCTTCAGCGCCAAAGTGCTCTAGAACTTCTAAACTTTGATCGGAAATCTGGCTTAAATATGCATCAGGAGCGCTTGCGTTTGCGCTTTGTGCTTGATTGGCTTGTGCCTGCTGGCTCAGCAGACTTTGCACTTCCTGTGCTGAATAAGTCTGTGCTGAATGCTGGACCTGCGTCGGCTGTGGGGCTGCCTGTGAAGCCCATGAAGCCTGGGAGCTGACCTGAGGCGTCGGTGTCTGGTACGCCGATGACTGAACCGGGGCTTGGGATTGGCTGGGTGTGCTCAAACTTGCGCTCAGGGCCTGAAACGCTTCCTGCCATGGATTGGCTGTTTGAGCCGAAGCCTGCTGTTGATAAGCCGGTGCTTGGGCCGATGCCTGGTAGGTTGATGGGGCGCTCATCGCGGGCTGGGAGGCCGAGTTCTGAGCGACGCTTGTCGGCATCGGAGAGCTCGTCTGGTCCGCTGTCGCTACTGCTTGGTTTGTACCTTCCACTGTAACTTAACTCCTTACGTAAAAATTCTAGTGATTTATATAAAAATCCCGTTATATCGAGATTGGGATCAGAGGCTAGGGGCAAATCTGGCTTCTGAGGATGTGGTATTGAGTATAAATTATTTAATAACCCAATAAACGTATTAATTGATTGCTGTGTTTGTTGGACCATTCTGAACGGATAGCCACTTAGCATTGCCGCTCTTTCTTCATCTGTTTTTTGTGGGAAAAGGTATTTAAGTGCTTCAATTGAATCAACACCTAATTCTTGAAGGTTACGAACGACAATACTGTTATTAAGAATGTCTTGTGAATCATCTTCAAATACTTCACCCATCCAACGCCATGAAACTTTAGTGGTGCCATCAGGAATGAGGCCAACAACTCCTGGGGGAATGTTGCCTGTTTCAAGTGTAGCACGGAAGGCTTCTTCTCTTTTCTTGTTGTATCTTAAAAGTGCCTTTTCATATTTATCAAATGCGGGCTGATAATCATCTGGATTTTCTGCATACTCTTCCGGCAAAGGTATTACAGGTGCCACTAGGCCCATCGCATTAGCAAATGAATTTTCAAATAGTGTTTCCTCATGACTAATGATCATGCTTAGTATTTTGCATAATCCAAACGTAAATAAGGCTCTAGCTTTCTTTTCTGCTGTAGCTGCTACTCTGCCATATAATGTTTTGATTTCATATGCAGTAGATGCCAAATTAAAGTCAATATCATCTACTCCACCTAAAGCCAGACGAATTTCAGATCGATATTGTTTAACGTACATATTTTGATCACCTGATACACTATCCGGTGTCATATAAGAAACTCGATCGGTAGGCTCTAGGTTTGCAATAACTCTAGGAACCTTGATTTGTCCATCAAGTGGTGATGCTCCTCCAAACGGTGCACTAGATCGGGATCCAGGTTGTTCAGGAGAATAAAATCCTGCAGAAGAACTAATAGTTGGCCTGAATGGTTTTTCTTCTCCACTTTCAATAATGTCGTGTTTTGGTCTACTTGAAACCAGTGTTGGATTGCCAAAGAACTTCATGTTCTTTCTTATGTTTCGCACCAGATCATCGTGATACATAATCTGATTACTAATCCAATCAAACTCACCTCTACCTGTTGCATGTCCAGTGCAATCAAGATGATTAAAAACTTCTACAGCAGGAATAAATCCTAAACTGTTTGTAACCGTCTCAGATTGACCAGGGTGAGTTACATTTGGATGTGAGTGCCCTTCATCCTCAAATTGTATTTTTTCATTTGTGATTAATTGCTCAATACGATCTTTAAAAACTTTTAATCGTATATATTTTTTCTTTCCACCATTTCCAGTTGGATTAGAAAATGACGCTACTAGATCAGGCTCTCTAACTGAAAAACTATAAATTAATACGACACTCTCAATTTCGCCGTTTTGGTCTCTATAGCATCTGTAGCTATCTTTTGGAAAATATAAAAGCTGATAGCTATCACCTGATGGCCTAAAGTAAAATAATCCTTGCCCGTCGCATAAGAAGTAATCAACAACGCTGTCTAATTTCATTTCCAGCATGTTTTCTTCATATAGCTTTTCTAGAAATTCTTTCCGTTTGCCATATGTATCTTGCTCACAATAGAATTCAATTCCTCTACGCAGAATAAACGTTCTCATTTGAGCTAAATGAGATGCCACAATCATTGTGTCTACGGCCAGATCACCACGCCTTTCTTTTGCAGCTGCAAGGATTTCCTTGAATTGATTACTTGGCCCCAAATAACTTGACATTTAAAATACCATCCTTATTTAAATACTAACTATTAGCGATAGCTCCCAAAGTCTCCCCATGTTTGAAAGTCTATAAGATCACGTTGATTTTTTGCACGAGTTGCAATTTTCATTGCCTCAGACAAACCGTCTAAACTCCGAGGATCAAAAGATGGCCTATTGTTGTTTGAACCTGTACCTGTACCTGTACCTGTACCCTTAGCACCTTCACTTAATTTTGCTGCCAAGGAACTGCTGCTATTACCGGGAGCGCTTCCTGCACCATTTGAATTTCCGTTCCCGCCTTTGCTTCCTGATGCATCAGCGCCATTAGTTCCTGAACTAGTAGTGCTTGATGGATTAGCGCCTTTATAGTTACCCATATATTCTTCTTTATCCATTCCTGCTTGTTTCAAATCTTTTTTTGTTTTTGGATCTAAATCACCCCATTTAGTGTCGTAATTAACTTCTGGTCCAGAATATTTTGTCTGCTGGCGATAACTCTTATTCCATTCTTCCTTATCTCCGCCTTTTGCTTTATAACGATCTTTAATGCCCTGACTTAATTCTGCCCAGCTTTTATCGTAATTTGTTCTTTTGCCAGTATAAGCCGTAGCCCCTCGATATCCTTTATTCCAATCTTTTTTAGTTCCACCTTCAGCTTTATATTCTTGTTTTTGTTCTTTTGTTAGTTCTTTCCAAGAAGTACTAAAATTATCTAACGAGTTTGAGGTGCTAGACGAAGAGCCATTACTTCCACTAGAAGTAGACCCCCCTCCTCCTCCTCCTCCGTTTCCGCCACCGCCACCGCCATCGTCGTTACCTGTAGTAGTTGCAGGTGTAGTAGTTTCAGTTGTAGTAGATGCAGGTGGTGTAGAGGCAGAGGCATTGCTAGCGGCTGCTGAAGCTGCTGCATTGTTAAACTTACTTGTTTGATTTGTGATTATTTTATTTACTTTTTTGTCACTTAAACCAAACTTATCTAGGTGCTGAGCTTTTACATTTTTACCCGCTTCTAAGCGCTTTACAACTTTATCTCTAGCATCTTGGCGATCACTTCTTTTGTCGTCCTTTTGACTTTGAAAATCTGATCTACTGCCAAACTTTTTCTTCTGCTTGTCGCTTAGATCGCTCCACTTTCTATTTAGGAGGCCCATGACTCACTACATATTACTGCTTTCATTATTGTAGTCTACTTGTAAGCTGCCTCTTCTCAAAAGCCCACCAATGGTTAATACCATTGAGTCTACTGCGTCATCATGACTTGCATGTCCAAAGTTTAACAGCTCATCCTCAAGAACATCCCACTTTCTCCACTTGTTCCAAATGACTTTTTTGTGTTCATACAAGCCTAGAATTCCTCTCAGTCTTGCTAGCTTATCCCCTCTGAATCCTTTTACAGGAGAAATAGCTAAATTGTAGAGTGCTCGATCTTCAAACATAATTCGCTTGAAATCGCCTTCAAATGACGTTTGATATGCAACTGCTTCAGGCCAGATAATGCAGTGAGATGAAGTAGGGAAATATTGCCCATCTTCATTTTCTATAAGAATATTCCAATCAGCCAGCATCTCGCATAGCGTGTCCATTTTTTCAATATTACCCATTGATCTGCAACGCCTTTGATCAATCAAATAAACTTTTCCATCGAAAATTCCTGCAAGGGTAAAAACAGTCCAATCATTTTTTTCACTCAAGCCAGCACTTAAGTCAATGCCGACCCCAATGCAGTCATATTCATCCGGTACTTCAGCTTTTATAAGTAACTCTGGTGAAATGCCTACGTCACTCGATTGTACTGCGGTGTTTAAATACTGGTATGCAAAAGCTACACGGTCTTCTGATTTTCTTTCGTTCAAATATTTCATCGACCAGAATTCTGGCCAGTACGACCTTGATCTGCCTTCTTCGTCCGTGAGTACCGCCTTTTGTACAATCTGCTTCCAATTGTTCTTTGGTACAAATAACGTGGCGTGAATATCGTCAAAATGGAATCTGGTTCCCAAACAGATGGCTCTTGCCCCTTGAAACATTGTAGGTGCGATAACGTTCGACCACGTTGCTTCCATTTCACGCCGTATATCCGGGTTATTGATGGATGCAGCGGATTTAATAGGGTCATCGATAAGTACCAACTGCGATCTTTTCGATGTGATCGCACCCTTGAGACCACCACACGCAACGGTAAACGCCTCCTCACCTGCCGTATCAATCCCCGCAAACTCATAGTCGATACTCCAGTATTCGTCTGATCGTTTTATTTTTGAAAGGCGCACCATGGGAAATACTTCTCTATATTTTGCACTAGATAAGATTCCTTTGATGGTTGCAGATTTTGCTCTGCTAATGTCGACCATGTATGCAATGTACAGAATACGCAGCATTTTCTTGGCAGCAGCATGGCGTCCGATCATCCAGGCGGCAAACAAACCAAGGACAGTACTTTTCGCAGAACCACGAGGTGCGAGGATCGATGTGTTTGGTCCCCCTATGCCTAGTAGACATTCGCTATCTTCTCCTGTACATAATTCGTTGTGCCACTCAAGCATATGCTTGGCTGGTGCTTTTCCCATTATTTTGCAGAAAGCATGAAAGTTATCTCGTGCTTCAATTACTTCTTGCGAGGGTGGCTTTGTTGAAACTTTTGTAGCGGTCATCAATGCGCTACGTCTATACGCAAGAGAAGCACTCGATATAGCCATATTAATTTGTTATGTACGTCTATCTTATTACTTTAAACAAACTCCGGTCAATTCCTAAACCATCCATTGCCATCCTACGTGCTGTTGAATCTCGACTCCTCACTGTTGCACGACTTATATTCCCCAAAATTGTTTTATTCATTCGTCCCGCTTTTTTAATTCCCCGTTCAATAGCTTTTTCTTCGTACTTAGATACTTCTTGATTACGTTTCAGTTGTGCTCTTGTTTGAGCATAAGCGGCTCTTTGTTGAGCAGCATACATAGCAGCATCAAGTGCTTTTGTACTGTATCCCACTAGAGGATCGCTTCCTATATTCCTCAGAGGCGGAAGAGCCATATCTACGGCGTCCTGCTGCTTAAGAGCTCCTACACCTGTTTCACCTAATTTTGGTAAAACAATGCCCTCAGCAACTTTATCAACGTATTGCTCTAAATTCTTATCCATTTACTGTTTCACTATATAGTTTTGCCCATACCGCATTTATTGCGTTTTCAATGGGTTCAGCGAATTGAGGATCATCCTTAAATATCGATGTCATCTCTCGCATTACTCGGTCAGCACCTGCCATGAGTAATCCACGTTTATCTGTACTTCTATTAATTCTTTCGCTTGTTTCAATATGTGATCTCAATTCTTTTTCCAATGCAGCAAGGCGAGCAGCACCATTATCCCCTTTAATTTCACCGGAGGTAATTGCCATTCGCAAGTCTTGTATATCGGAGTGTAAAGCAGATATTTCGCTATTAAGTATTCCACGCCTATCTAGCTTCCGATACTTCATTTTAACCCAGCGACTTAAATCATTAAATGTCCCCTCGTATCCGACGATTCCTGCATATACCCATATCTCGATAATTGAAGGGGTGAATTCAGCAAACTCTCGAAAGTCTTCACTGTCAGCAGCAGGCAGAGTATCAAGCCATTGGTCTACAACTGTTATATAGACTTTGCCAGTTTTATTAGTCTGTGTAGTCATCAGAATGAGAACGCGAGGGCTTTTGCTCTTGCAGATGCGCGACTTTGGCGTCGTTCGTCCATTTCTGCTCTGGTTTTTTCTAATTGCACTGCTCCAGTATTAATACGATCTTGTGTGCCAAACGCTTGTTCTTTACCTACGTCGGCGACATATTTAGCGGCTCCAGCTTGTGTTCCTGCAACTCCTAATGCTGATTCTTTTTGAGTAGAAGCCACTGCTTTTGATGCGGCAGCCTGTGTAGTGGCTACGTTTTCGGCAGCTCTCCCTTCTGTAGTTGCAACATCTCTAGCTGCACCCGCTTGAGTGCCGGCTACATCTCTGGATGCATCAGCTTGCGTCGTTGCTACGTCTTTAGATGCCGCAGAAGTTAGTTCTGCAACATACCTATTTGCTAATGCTTGTGTACTTGCAACATCCCTTGCAGCTCCTGCTTGTGTAGTTGCTACATCTCTAGCGGCACCTGCTTGCGTGGTTGCGACGTCTTT
>MDTA01021516.1_pt1 | contig 16314 bp, 16 predicted proteins | sample 811151 | NCBI WGS metagenome assembly MDTA01 (sample SAMN05326648, study PRJNA326480) | marine metagenome | isolation source: seawater | place: Indian Ocean: South | collected 2010 | reverse complement strand
TAATGAAAGTGATTAATCCTTCAACATCATCGTTTGTTCCATCTTCTACACTAGTTGTTGGTCCAAAAAGCTTAGCGTTTTTACACCTTGTTGTACCTATTGTTCCGGTAACTACTGGTGTTTGAGAATGATAATCATTTATACTACCATCAAATAAAGTAAGCATATTTTCAATGTCATCTCTATTTGATGTTACAATATTATTAAGATCAGTTGTATAATCTGTTCCTGGAACTACACTCCAAATTTGTCTATCTCTAGGGTTAGGAATCTTTTTGTCAGCCTCCCATACTACAATAGGGTTTCCTTTAGGATCTTTTTTTACTGAACCATCATCATTTAGTTTTGTCTTTTTTAAAGTTCCTCTCCACTGTTGATTTTGCACATATTTAAATTGGGCTTGCATTAAAGATCCACCTTCTTCAATTGTAGCTGTAATTGCAGGCGCGGTGAAAGATACTCTTTCTGCTAAAATTCTATTAATTTCAGAGCTTAGTGTAGATTTAAGCGTAGCAGCATCTTTTGCTACAATAACATCTCCTGTTCCTCCTGCAATCGCATATTCTCTAAAATTTTTCTTTCCCGTAGAGCGAATACCGTCTCCATAAGCAACAGTAATTGTTTTAATTCCATAAGTATTTTTTAATGTTTTTATATCTTTTAAACCATCTTTATGATTGCTCCAAACACCATCACCAACAACAATTATATAATTTACCTGACATGATGCATTTGGATCTCTAGGCGAGTCTTTGTGTTTGAAGTAGTCCAATGCTATTTTGGTAAACTGTTTAGCATCTGTTCCACCTCCTGGAGTTACTTTAACAACTTCAGTTGCTGTACGTGCGGCTCCATTTTTATCTATTCTTACTTTTAAACAAGCATTGTCATTACAAGGTTTAGCTTGATTTTTTGCATCATCCCAACCTGTATAACCAAATGCTCCACCCATGTCTCTACATCTGTATCCACGAGCTGCATTAAAAATCCAATGGCCGGCTGATAGCCAACTATATTTGCTCAATAATGCTGTTTTTATACTGATACAAGAAGGATATTGTGTGGACCATCGTGTGTAAACCCAAATACCTCCAGCAGAAGACCAATAGCCAAAACCAAAATGTACACCTGAAGTTAAATTTGCATCTGTTGTTATTGCCTTAATTGCTTCATGAGCACCAGTCATTCTTGTTGCACGAATTTGACCACCTAGTTTTGTAGCATATTCAAATCCATCGCTTTCTTCGTCAAATACTTGAATAACATCGTTCCAACGGTCAGCTACGTAAATTCTGTTATTTGTTGAGTCCACCGCAATTGACTCAGGATAATAAAATCTAACAGCACTATCAGACGTTGGAGAGTAGCTCGCTGTAAGTCTTCCTCTTTTTCCAATTGACTTTATTTGAGAGGAACTGATTGTAGTGCCAGAAAGATCAACACGCACGATTCTATGCTTGCTACCGTCAGCAAGATAAAAATAATCGTCATTTGTTGATGCGCTTTCTATATATCTAATGTTTCCACTTCTGAAGCCTGTATATTTAATGAATTGATCTGAATTTTTATCTGGACAATTAAGGCCCGGTGTTAAATTAAACTTGTGAAATCCTTGTTCGCTCTGAGACGAGCTATACCTATAAGAAACTAAGTATGTTCCAGCTCTATTTATTTCTGGATACCCGTTGCCGTACCAAAACCAACTTACCATTGTCTGTCCTAAATCGGTAGTTGACCAACCCTGATCATATTCGCATACCTTTTCAGCACCTGTAGACAGGTCTCTTATTATAATTTTTGGGTTAGATCGAAAATCTTTGTAGGAAAATAAATATAAATATTTATCATATAGGTCACCACCATGAATTTTTATGTTGTCGAAAAGGCTATAAGTTTTTATTTTTGTAGTAACCCCAGTTGTCTGGTTAACTTTACATAATTGTCTTTGATCATTTACATAATAAAAATGACCATCATAAAATTCAGCTACTCGTGTTCTTGAACTATAAGTACATGGGTTTGTTTTTTTCCATTTCCAAGTTAGTGTATTATCATAAGCAATATTTCTTTTATCATGAGTAGTACTCTGTGAATTAAAAAATACATTTCTTCCTCCACCCACACTTGTACTACCCACGGCCAATCTAAAAGGAGATTTAGATTGAACGCCAAGAGTTCCTGCTCTAGCACCCATGCTTCCAGATTTATCTAATAAGATTAAAACGTTTGCTGGTAAATCGCCTTCTCCAGATCCAGGAGGTAAATTTTTAGCATATCCTTGTGTTATAAAAAATAATAATAAAATTATTATTTTTGCAGATATATATTTTGTAGTCTTAAACATAAATATAATTAATCAATTTCATTAATATAAAGTTCACCACTTAGAGCCATATTTAGAGGGTCTTCATATTTTTCATTTGTAATATAAATTTCTTCATCCCAAATATTATTATTATTTAAAGTTCTGTTATAAATAACTAATGTTTTATTTTTTTCCCAATAGGTAAAATCATTATAATTTTGATCATCAAATCCCGTATCAAAATCTCCATAATTTGATTTTGCATATTTCATTAAAGTTAATTTTTTTGATGGAATATTTTTTTCGTCATTTACTGCTATCATTCTGATAGAAGCAAGTTCACCATATAAAAAAGTATATTCTATCTCTATATCTTTTAAAGAAGTGGTTTTACAAACTTCGTTTGCATCATAGTAAGCAAATACTAAACCATTATTTTGCTTATATAAATTTTGTACAGTTACACCTTCTTCTTTTATTGTTTCTGAAAATCCAGTATTTTCTACAAATCTTTCTGGATACTTATCACCTAGTTTTATTCCAAAATCACATTTTGCTATTGCTGTCGAAACATAAAGTAACGAAATTAATAAAAATGTTATAAATTTTATATTGTTAAACATTATAAATTCATTTAATTTTACATTATTGTCTTGGCAAAACAACAGAACTTTCTAAAGCAACAACCATTCTATCTTCCCCAGCATAAATACCACAACCGTATATTTTGTAAGAAATACCAAGGTTTGTTGCATCAGTAGCTGTTTTTTTTATACTTGAGCCTGTTCCTGTAAAAGAAGCCGAACCTCCTCTTGATATAAAAAATTCATAATAAAATTTTTTCATTTTTTCCAATTGGGCTGCTTCAATATCGCCATCCTTGCCACTTTTTTTAGTCAGACCTGTTAAACTTTGATTTAAAAGAATACCAAAATTATTGCTTTCCGCAGTCACCACATAAAAATCATCTTGTTTAATAGATGTGAAACTATTAAAGCATTTTTTTTTTGTATCTAGATACCACGCTTTATTAGATTCAATATCCATTGATGTGTTGTAGTTTTTTCTTTCCATTAATCCACTAAATGCAGTTTTTTGATTTACTGGATTTATATTTCTTTTATCTCTAGTACCATCGCTTTTCCATGGTCCTAAGTGTTGATTTATAAGATATTTTTCCCCTTCCAAAAGGGCAGTTTCAGCAACATAAAATGTTTGTTGATAATTATCACTAACATTATTTGTTTCATGGTCTCCTGATGCCACTACAATTAATGCACCTCCCATTAAAGACATAACCACCAACAATACAAGAGCCAAAACTAAAGCAAAACCTTTTTGATTTTTCATTTTCCTAATCCTATATTTCTTGTATGAGCTGTTACAATAATTGAGTCTCTCAAATATTTGTCTTTTGGATTTTTAAACCTTTTGGGATCGCTAAGGCCAGCGGCATATCTTTGTTTGTTAGTTTTAAAAAAACTATCTGCAGATCTTAACATTAGTAAAACATCAACAGATCTTATGTCGTACATTTTATTTTCGTTTAGTGGACTTATTATTAATCCTTTTTCATCTATAGGGTTCACAATTAAGTCTTCAACATGATCTATTACAAGTTCGAAGTCATAGGTTTTTGAATCACTATCTGAATTTGGGTCATTCCACGTTTTATTTATTCTATTCCAAGAAACTTTTTTTTTATAAAGTCCAAATAAATCTTTTGTAGGATATGTTCCAGCCGCACTTTTTTTACCTTTTCTGTTAGGTATCTTTGATTTCATACATTGATACATAATTTTATAAATTGGATATGTGAATTCTGGAGTTTTACCTTTATTATATATAGTGTCCCCATGAACAATTACTAAATTATCACATTTTCTGTTAGTTCCAGTAAATGACTTGCTTTTATCTATTCTGAGCGGATACATTTGTGTATGTGCGACTTTTACTGAATCAACATCAAAATAACCAGCCATTCGAATATCTTTAAGCAACATTCCAATAGCATCTCTACCTGTTCTGCTGATAGTCTCTCTATCAGCAACTTGAGAGTAGGAAGTATTTACAGCAGTATAAGAAGTGTATAATGCTGCCATCATTATTGCTGAAATAACAATACCAATTAACATTTCTAATAAAGTAACCCCAGAGATTGATGTGTATTTATGTTTCATTAATCTATTTGGAAAAAAAGAACTTTTTTTGTTTTACCATTATTTAATCTTGTTTCCATCTTTCCTATAAGCATTGGGTCATCGCCTGAGCTTTTTAAAAAATGTGTTTCCTTATTATAAAAAGTGCACGTTGGTTTTGGGTTAATTAAACTTGAACAAATTTCATAGACATATAGATGTTTGTGGTCATTTTTACTTTTACATTTCAATCTTTTTTTTGAAAATCTATTATTCCATTTTTTTATATTATTGTTGAAAGAATTAGTACCTGCAGAGCTGACAGTAGAATCTGTACAGTTAGGCATTTTCCATGCTATTCTCTCCTTATTGTTTCCTATCCCAGTAAGTAATTTTTGTTTAAATGTTACTGAAGACTCGACTACAGAATTTTTACTTCCAATTATATCTTCAGCTATCATTGAAACTAAATAGTTTGCTTTAGTTCTTTCAGAAGACACATCTATGGATTGGACAGAATAGTTTACCATTTGAAATATTGCGATAAATCCCACGGCAATAACAGCGGTTGCTACTATAGACTCTAGTAAAGTTACTCCTTTTTCTTTTATTCTCTTTTCCATTCTTTACTTTTTAGATCCCATTTAAATTGATTAATCATGCCAAATCTTGACCATGCAATCAAGTATAACGGCTGGTTTTTTTTTACCTTATCTTTTTCTGGGCATATACCTTTTACCGTATCTTTTATATGGCAAATAATTAAATAGTCTTTTTTTGCATTATTTGTATCTTCTATAAACATATTCAAATTATTATCTAACTTTCCCTTAAGTTTATAATATGATCCATCTTTAGAAAAACAAACAGATCCCGTTCCATCAATATGAAGACCAGTTGTTTTTCCAGCTTCAAATTTTTTTACTTCAGAGCTATCCCAAGGAATTGTATCTCCACAATCTAAAGCTTTGCCTTGATTCAATCTTTCGCTAAAAGTATTTTTTGACATTCCTTTTGTAATTATATTAAAAGGACTAGAGCTGAAATCTACTGAGATTTGTACATAAGAAAAATGCCCTCTTTGAGTTTGAGTAACAATACTATTCATCATATTAAATATTTTTTGTGTGCTAGATTTTAATTCTCTATCTGTTTTCCATTTAGAAAAATTAGGAATTCCCACAGCTGAAACTAATCCAATAATTGCTAGCACAACTATCAATTCAAAAATTGTAAATCCTTTAATGTCCTGATCTTGCCGCACCTGGATCTATTTTTCCTGATTTAACTAATTCTTCTACAGATTTTTCCATTGTAATCATGCCATCTCGAACAGCTGTTTGCATGATACTAGGGATTTGATGAATTTTAGCTTCTCGAATTAAATTTTGAATTGGACCTGTGCATTTCATTATCTCAAATGCACCAACTCTACCAAGACCATCTCGTGTTTTTAATAATCTTTGTGTTACTACCATTTTTAAAGATGTTGAAATTTGCGCACGAATTTGTTCTTGTTGCTCGGGTGGAAAGACATCAATAATTCTATTAATGGTACTCGGTGCACCACTAGTGTGCAATGTTCCAAATACTAAGTGACCTGTCTCCGCAGCGGTTAATGCTAAACTAATTGTTTCAAGATCTCTCATTTCACCTACAAGAATTACATCAGGATCTTCTCTTAAAGCAGCCTTTAAAGCTGCAGCAAATGATTTAGTTTGTTTTCCTACTTCTCTATGAGATATTATACTTTTATTATCTTTGTGAATGAATTCGACTGGGTCTTCTACAGTTACAATATTAGCTGGTCTTGTTTTATTTATCTCATTTACAATCGCTGCAAGTGTTGTTGATTTTCCAGAACCTGTAGGACCAGTTACCAATACTAAACCTTTGTGCATATCAACGATATCATAAAGAGATTGAGGAAGGTTAAATTGATCCATATCTGGAATTTTACTTTCGACTCTTCTACATACACATGCAGGGCCATTAATAGTTTTGTAAAAATTTGCTCTAAATCTTAAACCACTTAAAGTAACTGCTGTATCTAGTTCATGAGTTGTCTCAAATCGTTCAAGCTCAACTTCATTGCAGTTCATAGATAATAAATCTTTAAGATCTTGAGTAGTAACATTTACATCAGGCACTTTTATGATCTCACCAGTTTGTCTATATGCCAACGGTGAACCAGCTCTAATATGAAAGTCAGATATTTTTTTATTATTCTTTGCTAATTCTTCTAATTTCTCAAACATTTTAGAATGTTTTACAATATTTTATGTATTTTTGTTATTTAAAGTTATAAGTATTTCAAAATGATCAGTAATATTATATTTTCGTGTTCTGGTTGATATAATATATATATAGTTAATGAAATATTATGAAAAACCCTTTTAAAGATTTATTTAAAAAGAAAAACAAGCAAGATGAGAATACACCTAAACCTGGTGACTCAGCATCAAAGAAGAAAACTAGTTTTTTTGATAAATTTTTAAAAAATAGATTAGGCAAGTCTGCTGTACAAGGAGAAGAAATTGTTGGTGTTGAACTTAGTGCAAGTGAAATTAGATTAGCGCAATTATCTAACAATAAATCAAATCAGTGGATTTTGGATAGATTTTATGTTCATAAAGTAGAAGGTTTGCCAGAAGGAGCAACTGTTCTAGAAAATCCAGACAAAATAGCCGATGAATTAAAACTTGCATTACAGAAATCTAAAATATCTACAACAAACGCAGCTATAGCCATACCAGTTACTAGCGCAATAATTAGAGTTGTAACAGCTCCACTGATGACTGATGAAGAACTATTAAAGGCAATAGATACAGACTCTCTTTGGGAAAACTTAGTTCAATTAACTGATAATCTAGCTGATTACTCAATTTTTCACCAAGTAATCAATAAAGATGAAAAATCTAATACAATGGATATTTTGTTTGTAGCATCAAAGCTTTCAGACATAAATAATTATACCCAAATAATAAAAAAAGGTGGATTAAACGCTGTGATCATTGATGTTAAATGTTTTGCATTAAAATCAGCAGTTGACCAAATAAATCAAATAGCAGGTTCAATTGAAGACGCAAATTTAACAGCTATCTTAGAATTTGGATTAGATGAAAATTATGTAATGATATTACATGAGAACAACCCAATCATTACAGATATTTTTATAAGAAGTCAGGACAGAAAAACATTATTAGATTCTACAAACCAAGAAGAAAAAGAAGCTTTAGTTAGAAGGTACTTAACACAGGTAAAACAAGCAGTTCAAGATTTTGAAACTAAATATGAAAAAAGAATTAGAAACTTAAAAGTAACATCAGATCTTCCAAATGTTGATGATTATCTTGCTAGTTTTAGAAAAAGTATGACCAATACTGGATTTAATTTATTTGATCCATTAGACGGTATTAAAGTTCCAGCTCAATTAGAGGAAAGCGTTAAGTTTAATAACAGGTCATATTTTTCTACAGTTGTTGGATTAGCATTTAGAAAGCTCGATGTTTTTGGCTATTATAAATTTGTTACTGCTGTTAAAAATATAAATTTGCTACCTGATAGACAAAGTATGATAGCGAAAAAGAAGGCAAAGTTTTTTTCAAATTATGCATTTAAAGGTGTTTCAGCCATTGTTGCTTTAGTCTATATTGTATTAGGCGGGTTATCTTTTTGGCAAATTCATAGTTTAAATAATAAAATTGTTGGTTATGATGACATATTACAAACGCATGAACTTAAAACACTAGAAAAAGATAAAGTAAGTAAAGAATTAGGATTTTTGAAAAAATCTTTAAAATTAAGCAAAAGTATAAAATCAAATAAAAAAGTTAATTTTAGAATTTTAGCGCAAATTGCTTCAGCAGTTCCAAAAAGAGTCAAATTTGATTCCATTGAGTATAATGGGCGTGATTTAGTAATGATTAGGGGATCAGCAGTTGGAGATCAGGATATATTAAAATTAATAAGTAATTTAAATAATAAAAAGCTCATTTCTCAAGCATCATTAGCTAGCATGAGCGCACCAAATAGCAATCAGTCTGGACAAAGAGCCATGAAAGGATTTACGATTGCCTGTATAGTGGAGACTTCATAACAATGGATTTAAAAAATATTCAAATTTCAGATTTAAAAGAAAAATTAAATTCAATCGATAAAAAGACACTAATAAAATTTGGAATAGGATTTGGTGCAATAATATTTTTTTTAATAATCTATTATGCAATTTTAAATCCAATGGTTAAAAAAAGAGAAGCCAAATATGAAGATAAAATTTTAAAAGAGGAAGAGATAGATCAATTTCAAAGTGATATTATATCAATGAAAAAAACAATAAAGAAATTGACTCCTGAGTTTAAAAAAACTTCAACTTTATTTCACTCAAAAGCTGAAGTAGAAGATTTATATAATAGCCTAAGTCGATTTGCGGCTGCCAATGGATTGGTCATATCTAAAATTGAAAAAAAAGAACCAACTCCAGTTTTTAAAAAAGGTAAGGAAAAACAAGATAAGGACAAAATTAAAGTTGGAATGATTAATTACTATAAGATAGCTGTAGATTATGAGATTACAGGTAATTTTTTAGGATATATAAAGTTTAAAAGAGCTGTATCTAAATCAAAGAAAAGTTTAAACTTTGACAAAGAGACTATATCTGTAGTACAAAATGATTCAACTGGGGCGATAATTGCTAGCGGAGAATTAACTATTGTGGGATTACCAAATGAATTTTTTTAGGATTTTATTAGTTATAATATTTTTATTGTCAACTTCATCTTTGGTATTAGCGGATGATAACGCAAAAACAACAGAAGAGATAGTTGATCAAGCTAAAGAAATAACTAAACAGATCGAGGAGGATGAAGAAGATGTGCCTTTAAACGATCCTTTTGTAGGTAACGAAGGAACATCATCATCTAATAATGCAAATGTACCCGAAGAAGAAAGAGAAGACGTGTTTAGTTTATATAATTATAAATTATCTGGTCTAATTTCTGGAAAAGATCATAGTTATATTGCTTTGGTAGACGCCTCAGGAGACTCAATGACTTTAACTTTAGGTCAAAGTTTAGGAAAACTTAAGTTAGTTGATTTAAGACTAACAGAAGCAATTTTTGTAAAAGAAGACAAGTCGTTCTTAATTATAGATTTTAATAACATAGTAAGAGAGGCTGATGAATATTAAAAACATTTTTTCATTAATTGGTATTTTTATTTTAGCACTGGTTTTAACTGGATGTGGACCAAATGCAAAATTAGGAAAAAAATATAACAAACCCTTTAAGCATAATACTCCATTAATAAAAGACGATATTAAGATCAAAGGAAAAGCAGAAATAGCAAAAACTTTGGAGATGGGCCCTAAACCAGTACAAGGAGATACAAAAAAATTAGGTAAAAGAAAAAAAATTACTTCTGAAGTTAATAAAAATTACTTAATCATACCAAACGATTATCCTCTTCTTAAACAAAGAGTAACTTTAAAATTTAAGAATCTTGATTTTAAAGAAACAATGATATTGATGGGCAAAATAGGTGAAATCAATATTTTGGTAGGAGATGAGGTTGCGGGTGCAATATCAGCAGAATTAATTGATGTTCCTTGGGATAAGGCATTTCAAGCATTATTAGATATGAAAAATTATGCATCTGACATTGATGTGGCAAGCAATATGATACGTATTCATTCTCCAGAAAATTTGACTGCTCAAGAGAATTATAAATCTGAAAGAGCAGAAGCAGTTAAAAAGAAAGTTGAGTTGGAGAATAGTGTTGAGCCAGTTTTCTCAGAAATTTTTAGACTTTATTATATAACTCCATCAGAGGCTAAAAATACACTTAACGAATTATTTTCATCAGGATCTGGTGATTCATCTTATTCGCCAATTCAAATTACAGAAGAAACCACAACTAGATCAATAATTGTTAGAGGAAAAGAAAAAGACCTAGATGTAGTCGATAAAGTTATTAAAGAAATAGACATAAGAACAAAACAAGTGCTTATAGAAGCATTTATTGTAGAAGCAAACTCTGATTTTGAAAGAGAGTTAGGGGTTAAACTAGGTGGATATTATAAAAGAAATGACGAACAAATTGGCGGAGTAATAGGAACTAGTTCCGCTGGAACACTTGCCGGAACATCTGCTGCTATAGGTAGCAATGTTGATACAATAACAAATCTTGGATCAGCTAATGCAACAAGTGGAATAGGAATTTTAAAAAAGACTGGTTCAGGCGTATTAAAAGCAGAAATAACAGCATTAGAAGCGATGGGTTTTGGTAGAACTATCTCTAATCCAAAAGTGTTTACTTTAGATAATCAAATTGCAACAGTTACCCAAGGACAAGAGGTGGCTTATCAAACTACTTCAGAAGGTACTACATCAACTTCGTTTAAAGAGGCTGCCTTAAAGCTAGTAGTAACACCAAGTATAATTGGTGATGGAAATGTATTATTAGATATTAAAGTAAATAATGACTCAGTAGATCAGTCAAGTGAGGCTGAACAACCACCTCTAAATAAAATGGAAATTGTTACAAAATTATTGGTAGCAGATGGTGATATAGTAGTAATAGGTGGTATCAAAAAAAATGTAACAGCTGATAACAAAAAACAAGTTCCGGGTATAGGAAATGTTCCAGTAGTAGGAAATCTATTTAAAAACAAAAAAAAAGTTGATGACTTAGATGAATTATTAATTTTTATAGCACCAAGAATTTTGTAATGATAAATATAAGCAGAGAATCTGAAATAAATTTAATTAACATCTTAATAGACCAAGATATAATTTCGGGAAAAGATTTAGCCAATATTAAGAAAGTTTCTACAGAAGGAAAAAAATCCCAATTAGATGCCGTATTTGAATTACAGTTAACTGATGAAGAAAAAATTTTAGATCTTCTAGTTAAGGAACAGTCTCTAGCCACAATTGATCTTACAAACATAGAAATTACAGATGAAGTAAAATCAGTTCTTCCATCAAATTACATTAATATGAATTTTATCGCACCATTCAAAGTAGATGGCAAAGTTCTTCATATTGCTATTTCTGATAGTTCAAAATTGAGTTTAATGAGAAATTTAAAGACAATAACTAAAAAAGAAATTGAACTTCATGCAGCCAAAGTTACTCAAATATCAGATTTTATAGATAAATTGTTAGAAGGTGGAGAAACTACAATTAAATCAATTAAAGCAGCAAATGCTGAAAAACTGGAACAACAGGCAAAAGAGGAAAAAACTAAAACGTTTGAATATGAGGTGGACGAAAGTGCCGAAGTCTTGGAGGAAACACCTGAAGAGGACATAGAAGCACTAGAAAATGAATCTGAAGTAATAAGATTTAGTACTGCAGTGGTAGCTGAAGCTATTAAGTCTGGAGTATCTGATATTCATATAGAGCCTTTCAGGTTCTCATCAAGAGTAAGATATAGATTAGACGGAATGCTACAAGAGCAAGAGCATTTCAAAAAATTTTTACACTCAAATTATGGCGCCGTTGTAACGAGATTTAAAATTATGGGTAAATTAGATATAGCAGAAAGGCGTCTACCACAGGATGGAGCTATCCCATTCAAGATAGATGGAAAAGTAGTTGATCTTCGTCTTTCAATTTTACCTACAGCTACCAATGAAAGAATTGTAATGAGGGTTCTTAATAAGGATGCTGGAGATATAAGTTTAGAACAATTAAATTTTGATGATACAGATTTAAAAAATTTAAGAAAAGCAATACATGCTACTCAAGGATTAGTTTTAGTAACTGGTCCTACAGGATCAGGAAAAACAACAACGTTATATAGTATTTTAAAAGAAGTTTCCCAGCCTCACTTAAATATTTTAACAGCCGAAGATCCTGTTGAGTATGAGCTAGATGGAGTAGGACAAGTGCAGATTAAAGATGATATTGGATTAAATTTTTCTGCAGCCCTTAGATCTTTTTTAAGACAAGATCCTGAAATAATTTTAGTTGGAGAAATGAGGGATAAAGAAACTGTTGACATAGGTTTAAAGGCTGCTCTTACAGGTCACTTGGTATTTAGCACACTTCATACAAATGATGCGCCAAGTTCAATTACTAGATTACAAAATATGGGAACCCCTGACTATTTAATATCAGCTGCATGTTCATTGGTGTTGGCTCAAAGATTAGCTCGAAAAAATTGTCCAGATTGTAGAGAACCCGATCCTGACGTAACCCCAAAAGTTTTATCAGAGTTTGGATTTACACCAGAACTAGCTTCAAGAACAAATGCAGTTAAAGGAAAAGGATGTCCAAAATGCAAAGATACTGGCTACAAAGGTCGTATGGGAATTTATGAAGTCTTAAATGTTACCAAAGCAATTAAAGAAGCAATTTTAGCTAAAGCTACAACACCAGAATTAAAAGAAATTGCCAAGAAGGAAGGTTTTAGAACTATGCACGATATGGGAAGAGAATTAATTGTTTCAGGTGATCTAAATTTTAGAGAATTCGATAGAGTTCTAACTATGGAGTAACATATGTCATCTGAAACATTTACTTATAAGGGTATTTCAGGTGGAAAATATGTTGAAGGTGATATAGAGGCGTTAAATCAAGAAGAAGCATCTTTCAAGCTTAAAGAGCAAAAAATCATTATTACAAATTTAACAAAATCAAAAAAGAAAAAAACAGTCAAAGAAAAGAAAAAAGGAGGCGGTTTTTCATTTGGTAAAAAGAAAGTAACACCTCAAGATGTTATGCTTTTTTCAAAACAATTTGCGACAATGGTCAAGGCAGGATTGCCTATTTTAAATGTCTTACAAATGCTAAGAGATCAAATAGAACACCCAACAATGAAAGAAATTATTGAAGATGTAAGAAAAAGCCTTGAAGGAGGTATTACTTTATCTAAATGCTTTGAAAAGTACCCTAAAATCTTCGATAATGTTTATATAAATCTTATTAAAGCTGGTGAAGCCAGCGGTAAGTTAGATATATTTTTATTAAAATTAGTTGATTCACTTGAAAAAAGAGAAAAAGTTAAAAAGAAAATTAAAGGCGCTTTAATGTATCCGATGGTGATGTTCTCAGTTGCAATAACAGTAAGTGTATTTATGTTAATTAAAGTAGTTCCTGTTTTTGCCAAAATGTATGAAGGAATGGGTGTTGCTCTACCAACCCCGACAGCAGTAATCTTAAATGCCAGTAATTTTTTAAGAGGCGCTGGAGGAATGACTTTATTTATTATTTTAGTAATAATTTTTGTTATATTTAAATATACAACAACTAAAATCCCAGCGATAAGATATAAATGGCATCAACGAGTACTCAAACTACCCGTGTTTGGAGATATGATATTAAAATCTCTAATTGCCAGGATTGCTTTAATAATGGGTAATCTAAGTGCAGCTGGAGTAAATTTATTAGAAAGTATTGAAATTGCAAAATCTGTTAGTAACAATGACGTTGTAACTTTGGCTTTAGAGAATGTTAAAAAAGGTGTTTTTTCAGGTGATACATTAACTAAGTTATTTTTAAAAGAACCAGTTTTTCCTCCGACATTTAGTCAATTAATTTCAGTTGGTGAGCAAACTGGAAATTTAGATGAAATGTTTACGTCTGTTTCTGCTTACTATGAAGAAGAATTTGATACATCTGTTGAAAATATGTCTAGCTTAATTGAACCAATAATGATCGTTTTCATGGGAACAATGATCGGCGGCTTAATGATCGCCATGTATTCTCCGATCTTTAATGTTGGTTCAATTATGGGTTAGAAATTTTAAATTAATCTTTTAATATTTTTTTGTTAAAACTAAATGATTGTGCCATCCTGTGGACTCTTTAAAAACAACTTCATCCATAATTTGCTGAATAAAATAAGTTCCTAATCCACCAGGCTTAATATCGTCTAATTTTCTATGTTTGATATTTTCTTCATTGACTGGTTTTCCTTTATCAAAAAAACCTATTTCTAATTCATTATCTTTAAATGAAATTTTAATCTGCATTTTATCAGTTGTATCTTCATTATTCTTGTAAGCATGCTTAACTATATTTTGTGCTGCTTCAGCTATAGCTAAAACAAGTTCATCTTTTTGAGATTGTAAAATAGGAGATTTGTCAAAAATATTTCTTGCAAAATCTCTAACATCTCTAAGACTTTTAGAACTTACAGCAAAGTCTTGTGATTCAGCAATATTCATAATTTTAGTCTAAATTTAAAATTTGTTCTAGCTTAGCCATCATAATTACTTTCAAAACAGATTTACTAATCTCTTTTAATATAACTTTAGTTCCAACTTCCTCAGCTTTTTGATGACTTTCGATAAGAACTGAAATCCCAGATGAGTCCATATATTGCACATCTTTAAGATTTAAATGAACTTCTTTTTTTGCTTCAATTAAAGGTAATATTAGCTCTTTGGCAGCTTCGGTTTTATCCATATCAATTTCTCCATTTAAAAAGACTGTTGATACGTTACCTTCTTCAGTTACCTTGTATGTCATAAAAGGTATATTTAATAAATTTGTAATAAAATCAAGAAAATTTGACCCAATTTGACAATATCTCAAATTATTACCTTGTTGCTAGGCACAAAGTTAAATATATAGACTTGTTTATAAGTAAAAAAATTGCTAGTTTTTAATATAAAAGATTAAAACATTATTTAAATAAAGGATTTAAAAATGATGAAAAGAAAAAAGAATAAAGGATTTACACTTATCGAGCTACTTGTTGTTGTAGCAATTATAGGAATTTTAGCTTCTGTGGGAGTTGTTGCTTATAACGGATACACAGAATCAGCAAAAAAAGGAGCATCAAAATCAAATCATAATTCAGTTAAAAAATGGATACAAAACGAACTTCAGAAATGTAGTATTGGTGAAGCGAAAGCAATGCCAAACTCTGCTGGATCAAATCAGCTTACTTGTAGTGATGATAGTGATGCAGAAAAAATTGCAAAAGCTGTAGCAGACTCAATTGGTAAAGCTGATGACTTTAAGAATCCATGGAAAACAGCTGATAATGCCGTTGTGAATTCAGCAGGGCCAGGTTCAGGAAAATGTGCTAAAGCTAATAGAGGTTTTACATATGTTACAAAAAGTGGATCTAATGTAAACGTATTTACCTGTACTGCAATAAAATCAGACGACGATAACAACGAAGAGTCTACAGATATACCAACAAACTAATAAAAAGTTTAGAGGTAAACTAGTGAAGAAACATTTATTTACTGGTTTTACGTTGATTGAGCTTTTAGTAGTTGTTGCTATTTTAGGAGTGTTAGCAGCTATTGGAACTATTTCCTATAGCTCTTATGTTGTCAGTTCCAAAATGTCAAGCGCAGAAAATTTAATGCAGCAAATTTCACTAGCTCAGACAGAATATTATTCTGACAAAGGAAGTTATTATTTTCAATCATCTGCATGCGATCCCAATGCAGAAAATTCTAAGAAAATAACCGAGGAGGAGAATCTTGGAGTTCCTATAGCTCTTGATAAAGATGACAAACCTGCTCTAGGTTTTTTATTTTGTATAGAGGGGGATGAAAGCGCTTATGAGATAGTAGCTCTTGCTGAGTTTGGTCCTGATAACAAAAGTGAAAGATGTGAAATTACATTTAAAAGTAGCAAACAACAAGCTGAAAGAAATTCTAATTGTTCAAAATAATTCTATGAATATAGAAAATATAAAAGAATTTTTTGGCAATATTATAAAAAATAATTATTCCAATAAAGTTAAAGTTTATGTTTCTGCAAGTTTAGCTTGGATGATTTTAATTGGATATTTAACCTGGTGGAATGGTTTAAAAAGTCCTACTTTAGACAAAGGCTTTAGATGGGATGAGTGGTTTTGGTTTGGTTTTATTCCAGCTACAGTTCCATATCTTTTTTATTT
>MDTA01166519.1_pt1 | contig 16320 bp, 9 predicted proteins | sample 811151 | NCBI WGS metagenome assembly MDTA01 (sample SAMN05326648, study PRJNA326480) | marine metagenome | isolation source: seawater | place: Indian Ocean: South | collected 2010 | reverse complement strand
GCTCACGTCTATCTTGGTGCGTCATTGATCTTTGTGGCGACGCTGCATACGGGCTTTCAGTTCGGTTGGAATGTTCACACACTGGCTTACGCACTGATGTTGGCTGTCATCATCTCGGGCTTTTACGGCATCTACGCTTACGCCCGGTATCCGAATCTCATGACCCAGAATCGTGCCGGCGAATCGTTCCAGGGCATGCTGGATGAGATCGCGGAGCTTGATAACGAGGCGGTCTCGGTATCGGACCGCATCAACCCCAAGATTCACGAGATCGTGCTGCGCTCCATTGAACGCACCCAGGTGGGTGGCTCCGTGCGGGCGCAGATTTCCGGTCAGGTCAAAGAGATCGGATCACTTGATAACATCGAGCGCGAATTGGTAGAGATGCAGACGCGCCTCATCCAGGGTGAGCCCGATTTTGACGATGATGACGCGGGCAAGACCATGATGGTCATGGCCCGGCAATTGTCGGCAGCACGCAGCGGTGACCAGGTGCGTGAAGTGCGTCACCTGCTCGATCTGCTGACGCGCAAGAAGAGCTTGGTGGAGCGGGTTCGTCTAGACATTCGTTACAAGGCGATCATGGACATCTGGCTCTATTTTCACGTGCCGTTGACCTTTGCACTATTAGCCGCATTGGTGACGCATATCGTGTCCGTGTTCATCTATTGGTAGGGATCTGATGCGCTGCCTGATTAGAAATGTAACCCGGAAAAGAAGTGGCCTTTCGCACGACGATCATCCATTTGATCACGAGCATCTGACGATCGGGCGAGCACCTTCACACGCGATCTTCCTGTCGGACCTGCGTGTCGCGCTTAATCACGCGCGCATCTCTAAAACGCCGGACGGCAAATTTCAGATTGTCGCGCAGGCGCTGTCTGGCGTGCGCGTCAACGGCGAGACCATCGACATGGCGGTGCTGAAGACCGGCGATGTCATCAATGTCGGCTCGTGCAAGATCAGCGTGGTGGCGCCACCAGAAGGCTACGAGTTCTGCGTCGAGGTCGAACAACCTCGCGCGGGACAGGACGGCGGGGAAACCCTGCAATCCCGCTCAAAGATTGGCCTCGATCAAACCAAGCTCAGCAAGCGCGGTTTGTCATGGGCAGCGTTTGTCACGTTGTTTGTCGTGTTTTTCATCCTCCCTCTGGCGGGTTTCATAATTGAAGGCTTACGTGAACCGCTGCGTGCGACCACCATCCTGAGTGACGCCTCCTGGAATACCGGCAAGATTGCAAACGTGCACCAATTCATTGGTGATGACTGCAACGCCTGTCATCAGAAAGCCTTCGTTATGGTGGAAGACCAGGCATGCGTTGCGTGCCACGTCGAAACGCTTCATCACACGGACCAGGTAAATCATCCGGTTGCGGAGTTGAACGAGACGCGTTGCGCTACCTGTCATAAGGAGCACAACGCGCCCAGTAGCTTGGCGCGCCTGAATGATTCGCTGTGTGTGGACTGTCACTCGGATGTTCAGACTTTTGATCCGAATACCGAGTTGTTGAACGTTTCGCACTTCGAGGACGACCACCCGGAGTTCAAGGCGACGCTGTTCAAGCCTGATGGCAGCGGTGAGACGATTCGGGTGAGTCTGTCCGACACCAAAAATCTTGTTGAGACCAGCGGCCTCATCTTTGACCATAAGGTTCATCTGGCGGAGGCCGGCATCATTGGCGTAGGCGCCAAGCCGGAAGTCCTGACCTGCGATTCGTGCCATGCACTGGAGCCCGGCGGTCAGGGGATGGAACCGGTTTCGATGAAAGATCACTGTCAGCGTTGCCATACGCTCGGCTTCGATGCTGCTGCCCCGACTCGCGAATTACCACACGGCACTTACGAAGAGGTCATCGCGGTTCTTGAGGACTACTACGCCAAGGTTGCGCTGAAAGGCGGATATCAGGAGGTCAAGTGGCCTGAGAACGATGCGCGCCAACGTCCGGAAGGCGAGTTGAAGAATCCGAAACCGGCAGTGCCAGACGTGATCACAAAACGTCGTCGTCCGGGTGAAGACCTGCTCGGCGCCGAACGCAAGGAAGCGTTGCAGTGGGCAAACGAGCAGTGGCGCAATGTCGCGGAAGAGACCTTCAAATACCGCACATGCAACTATTGCCACATTGTCATTGAAGACAATGAGAGTGAAACGCCCAGTTATTCCGTGGAGCCGGTACGGGTCGCGGACCGTTGGTTCCCGAAAGGCATCTTTACGCACAGCGACCACAGCACGGCTCGGACAACGTGTGTGGACTGTCACGAGGCAGAGACCTCGGAGCAGAGTGCGGACGTTCTGTTACCTAGCATTCAAAGTTGCTTCGAATGCCATGGTGGACCGGATGAGACCAGCAAACTGGCCTCGCAATGCGTGGACTGCCACAAATTCCATATCGTGGAAGGCCAGTTTATGGGTCATCCACCTGTAGGGAAGAAGGGCACATAAGCAGCGTTTTCTCGAATGAGAAAACTCCATTCTTTCGAAAAGACAAGAAAGTAGAAAAACTTTCTCGAAATAGAGCGAAAAGAGCCGCTCAAGCGGCCGCCGCGTGGAAAGTTGAAGGGTCGGGGCGTGTCGGCTCACCCACGGGAGAGCCGACACGCACGGTTAAGAGGGCACGCGCAGAACAATACTGCGTGCGCAAAGAAGTTGGGTGAAACCGTGCGCTTCGTAACAATGATAAGAGGCTTGGTCCTCAGTGCATTTGTAGGATTGGCGGGCTGTACCGGGGGCGGTAGTGGCGGCCTGATCGGTGGCGGCTTCACAGCCAGCGCTGACGGAGGCTGTATTGGCTTTTGCGGTGATGCGGGCGTGGCGCTCACGGTCGCAGAAGTGCAACAGATCGTCGCGCAGGCCGCGTTTGAGGCGAACGCGCGCGGTGCGAACTCCGCGGTTATCGCCGTGGCCGATCGGGTAGGCAATCCACTCGCGGTTTTTCAGATGGGTGTGACTGCCACCACCACACCTGCGGGTACCGTGCGACTCAACACTGGGCTGGACCCGGTAGCACCGTTCTCCGGCGCGTCTCTGGACAATCTAACGTTCACGAACAACTCGCCGGCCGGCTTTAACGCGACCGGGCTAGCCGCATTGTCGAAAGCGATCACAGCGGCTTATTTGTCTTCGGAAGGTAATGCCTTCACTACCCGTACCGCAAACCAGATAGTGCAGGAAAGCTTCAACCCGGGCGAAGGTAACCAGCCAGGTGGACCTCTCTTTGGCGTGCAATTCAGCCAGCTGGTTTGCTCTGACCTAGTCAGCATCGTCAACAATGCTGGTGCCGCGACCAAGGCTGCTGGTGGCGGCAATATCGCTCCGCGCGCTTCGCCTTTGGGGCTTTCGGCGGACCCAGGCGGGATCCCGCTATACAAGGGGGGCGTACCGGTTGGCGGAATTGGCGTCTTGGCGGATGGTGTTTATGGCATCGACCGCAACCTGTTTGACCTGGATATCACGGGCACTGCCGCGCTTGACGAAGCCATCGCCCTGGCCGGCACGGTTGGATTCCAAGCCCCGGCAGACCGCCGCGCGGACCGCATCACCGTTGACGGCAAGGTGTTCCGTTTTACGGACGTCGAGAACTTCAATCTCTTGACGAATGCGGCAAGCGCACCAGCGTTTGCGACCATCAACACCGCGGAGGCGGGTGTCTTTGGCCGTTTGGTGAACACCGGCGTGCAAGCTAACGCTTCTGCATTTTTTAGCGGCGCGACCGGCGTTGTTGCTGGGCGCGCTTTTGGCCAGGCTGCCTCTGGCGTTCAAGCCGCTGCCGCAGTTGGAGCTTTCACGGGTCAGGCGCAATTTGCCGCACGAGACGGATTTGTGCTGACTAATGGTGCCGGCACCAATCGACACCCGCCAACGGCTTTTGGCGGACTGACGGCAGCACAAGTTGCAACGTTGATGGCGAGTGCGCTTGATATCGCGAACTCTGCGCGTGCTCAGATTAGGCGGCCGGTAAACTCGCAGATGCGAGCGACAATATCGATTGTGGATGCCAATGGCGTGATTCGCGGCATCGTTCGGACGCGTGACGGGCCTGTCTTTGGTACCGACGTCTCGCTGCAGAAAGCGCGCACGGCAACGTTTTTCTCGGGCGCTGGTGCAGCGGCGGCACTAAACGGTGGCAGAACAGGCAGGGGTGGTGGGGGCGCTAATATCAACGCAAATACCTTTACCCGCCGAGTGCAGTTGATTCAAGGTACCGCGGCGGAGCAGGACCATACTCCGGTAGGCGCTACCGCGTTGACTGACGGCAAAGCGTTTGCTGACCGCTCCGGCGGCAACCTGGCCCGCCCGTTTTTTCCGGATGGTATCCAGGGCCGACTGCCTGGTCCATTGAGTAATCCGATTGCTGCTTGGAGCCCTTTTGCTACGGGTCTGCAGCTTGACTTGGTGTTTGAGGAACTCACCCGCGTGTTGCTGGCAAACAACGCGCCAAGTGCCAACTGCAATACGCAAAATCAAATCGCAGGCTTGCAAAACGGCATTCAGATCTTCCCTGGCAGCGTCCCTTTGTACAACAACGCTGGTGCGCTCATTGGAGGCATCGGTGTCTCTGGTGACGGCATCGACCAGGACGACATGACTGCGTTCCTGGGCGCGCACAACGCTGGCGTACTCCTGGGTGGTTTGGTGCAGAATGCCCCCACTGCCATACGCGCAGACAACATCTTCATTCAGCCCCGCCTGTCTCCTTCGGGCTCCGCTGTGGGTGGCACAGTTAACCTGCGCTACGTCCAGTGTCCGCAAGCCCCGTTCCTGAACAGTTCGCAGCAAGATCCCTGCAGCGGTAAATAAACATGGCACGTTTAACGAAACCACATGCCAGAGCCGTCACCGGGATTGGCCTCGCGACGTTGCTGGGTATGTCCTCCGGAGTGGTGAATGCGACACAATCTGGCTTGAACCAGATTGGCGTTGTCAAACCGTTCCCGAGCGCGTCCAACGACAGCAAGTCGGCTCGGAAGCCCGAGGCGTTCCGCGCGAGCACGGCATCGGCCCGCGTTGTTGGCCCCGCTTCTTCCGAGGCCGCGCAAACACCGTGGGCACCCGTTGTAGCCAAGCCGTTGCCGAGCGCCAGACTGGATGCGACGCCGCAGGCTCCGTCTTATGGCACACAGGTTGCGGCTAACTCCGCGGGGCCCGCGTTGCCCTCAACGTCGATGGTGGCCAATACGGGCGCGAGCCTGCAAGACCGCCTCAAGGTCGCGCAGCTACAACGGCGACGTCCGGGCTACCCGGAGCCGCAGCCGTACCAACTGCCTTCGCAGCCGGAACCTAACTCGCAGACAGGTCTGCAGCGTACCGAGCCGCCACCTCCACGTACCGGACCGGACGAGTTCATCCCGGTGCCAGACCGCTGGCGCCTGATTAACGATCTGGGCCTCGTCAAAGAAAAATGGTGGGACCCCTACAACCGCAATATTCTGAAAGGTGACCGTCCTTTCTATAAGGACTGGTTCTTCAGCCTGGGCCTGATTTCGGACTCAATCTTTGAGCCGCGTGAGATTCCGACGCCAGTTGGTTTGCAGGCTGGGCAGGCGCCCGCGCTCGGCATTTTCGGTGATCCGGAGCAGCTGACGCTCAACCAGAACATCATCATCGCGGGGATTCTGTTCAAGGGCGATACGGTGTTCCGGCCGCCGGACTATGAGTTCCGTTTTACGCCAGTTATCAACTACAACTACACGAAGGCGCACGAAATTCGTGCGCTGAACATTGACCCGGGTCGTGGTACTCATCGTCACGATTACCACATCGGTTTGCAAGAACTGTTCTTCGATTACCATATCCGCAACGTGTCGGATCGATATGACTTCGACAGTATTCGCATCGGGATTCAGCCGTTCTCAACCGACTTCCGTGGTTTCCTGTTTCAGGACCTGCAGCTCGGCATCCGTCTCTTCGGTAACCGCGACAACAACCTGTGGCAGTACAACCTGGCCTGGTTCCGCAAACTCGAAAAAGACACCAACAGTGGTCTGAACGACGTCGCCAAGGACGTGCGTGATGACGATACGTTTATTTTCAACCTGTATCGTCAGGACTGGCCGGCGCTGGGCTTCACCACACAAGGTACGATTGTCCACAATCGTAACCGCGAAGACGAAGAGAACTTCTTCGACCGCAACGGTTTCATTCAGCGTCCCGCGTCACTCGGCTTCGAGAGACGTCGTCGCTACAAGGTCACATACCTTGGTCTGAATGGTGACGGACACTTTGGCCGATTGAACTTGACCTACTCGGCGTACTACGCCATGGGTAGCGAGTCCCGTGGCACATTTACCACTCGCCCGCAGGACATCCGCGCGTACTTTGGCGCAGCGGAAGCCTCGGTCGACTTCGACTGGATCCGGGCGCGCTTCTCGGCACTGCACGCCAGCGGTGACAAGAACCCGTTTGACGGTAAGTCCACCGGTTTCGACGCGATTTTCGAAAATCCGGTCTTCGCTGGTGCAGATACCAGCTTCTGGATTCGCCAGGGCATCCCACTGGTCGGCGGCGGTGGTGTCACGTTGTCCACGCGTAACGGCGTGCTGAACAACCTACGCTCATCCAAGGAGCACGGTCAGTCCAACTTCTCCAACCCGGGTGTGACATTACTGGGAGTGGGAGCGGACATGGACATCCTGCCGGAACTGCGTTTGTCCACTAACGTGAACCATATCTGGTTTGCCAACACGGCGGTCGTGGAAGTGGCACGTAACCAGGGCCCAATCGAACCGAGCATCGGTACGGACATCTCGGCCGCCTTCATCTACCGGCCGTATTTCCATCAGAACATCGTGTTCCGCCTGTCTGGCTCTGTCTTGGTTCCCGGTGAGGGCTACAAGCAGCTGTTCCCGGACAGCATCCCGTATTCGGTGCTCGGCAACCTTGTGTTGACGTACTGATGAAAGCTAACAAGCTCCTCGGAGGCATGGCGACGGTGACCCGTGCAAGCAACGCTCTAAAACTTCCCGGCCCTACAGTGCTCGCGCCCGTTCGACGCTACACAGAATTGTGCGCCGCTTTGGTGACTGCGCTGGTTCTGTCCGTCGTGGTGCCGCAAGCCCTGGCAGCCAGCGCGGATGAAACACCGGTCAAACGCAATCATGTGACTGCACCGTCGGCACCGGCTGTCCAAACGCAGGCGCAAGCTGATGCCAAGAGCAAAGGCTGTGTCAGCTGTCACACGGCCTCCGACGCCAAAACTATGCACGATAATCCGGGCGTCATTCTGGGTTGTACGGACTGCCACGGTGGCTCTGCCGATGTGATGCGCCCCGCGGGGGCAAACTCCCGCGACGACAGCTATGCGGCCGCCCGCGACAGCGCGCACGTGCTGCCAACGCTGCCCAAGAGCTGGAATTTCCCGAGCAGTGCAAATAAGCCACACGTCTATTCGATGGTCAATCGTGAGTCACCCGAATTTGTGCGCTTCCAGAATCCGAGTGATTACCGCATCGTCAATGAGGCCTGCGGCGCCTGCCATCTCGAGGTCATCGAAGCGACCAAACGCAGTTTGATGTCCACCACCGCTATGCTGTGGGGTGGCGCTTCGTACAACAACGGCATCCTGCCGTTTAAACGCTACGTGCTTGGCGAGTCCTACACGCGTGAAGGCCTGCCCGCGAAGATCGAAGCCCCCACCGAAGTGACCCCCGAGATGGCTGCCAAAGGCGTGCTTCCGGCTCTGTACCCGATGCCAACGTGGGAAGTTATTCCGCCGTCTGACATCTTCCGCGTTTTCGAGCGCGGCGGTCGTAATATTGTCAACCTGTTCCCGGAAACCGGCTTGCCTAACTCTCTTGGTCTGATTCAGCGACTGGAAGAGCCGGGCCGCCCTGACATCCGTCAGTCCAACCGTGGGCCAGGCACTGGCGCGCGTATCGCGGTGCCGGTGATCAACATCCACAAAACGCGTCTGAATGACCCGTTGATGTGGTTCCAGGGCACCAACGACAACCCGGGTGACTTCCGTCAATCCGGTTGCGCAGGCTGCCACGTGGTATACGCCAACGACCGTGACCCGCGCCACTCAGGCCCCTACGGCCAGTTCGGCAACATGGGCATGTCGCAGCAGGTTGACCCAACTATTCCGAAGGATGAGTCCGGCCACCCATTGCAGCACAAGTTCACGCGGGCCATCCCGACCAGCCAGTGCATGATCTGCCACATGCATCAGCCGAACATGTTCATCAACAGCTACCTCGGCTACACGATGTGGGACTACGAGTCCGACGCACCGCACATGTGGCCGGAGAAGCAGATCTATCCGAGCTGGTACGAGGTACGTTCCGACGACGTCACGCCTGACCAGGTACTGGGCCACGCGCGCGTACGTGAAATCAACGAACGTAACCCGGAAGAAGCCGCACTGCGTGGTAAATGGGCTGATCTGGATTTCGTCAAAGATGTCTGGTTGGACAACCCGAAACTGAAGGACACCCAGTTTGCTGACTATCACGGTCATGGCTGGAACTTCCGTGCCATCTTCAAACGTGACCGCAAAGGCAACCTGCTGGATGCGCAAGGCGGCAAGATCGACGACGACGACCCGAAGAAGTGGGAAAAGACCGTGCATATGTCGTCGATTCACGTCGATTACGGCATGCATTGTGTTGACTGCCACTTCTCGCAGGATGCGCATGGCGACGGCCATATCGTGGGTGAGGTTGCGCAAGCCGTTGAGATTGAATGCATCGACTGCCACGGTAGTGCGGACGAGTATCCGACGCTGATGACCAGTGGGCCCGCGGCGCCTCCAGGCGGCCGCGACCTGAGCCTCATTCGCAACCCCGATGGTCGCGCGCGTTTCTACTGGCGCGACGGCAAGCTCTACCAGCGTTCGGTGTTGTGGCCGGATCGCGAGTGGGAGATGTCTCTCGTCAAAGATTCGGTGAACCCGGACCATCCCGAGTTCAATCCGAAGTCATCGCGTTCCAAGACGGTGGCCGCGGACCTCAGCATGGACTGGGGTCCCGGTGTTGCGCCGGACGACCGCGCTCACAAAGACACTGAAATGTTGTGCTTCAGCTGCCACAGCTCCTGGGTCACCAGTTGCGGTGGTTGCCACTTGCCGATTCAGGCGAACTGGAAGACGCGCAAGCACCACTACGAGAACAACGAGTCGCGTAACTATGCAACCTACAATCCGCAGGTTGCCCGCGACCAGATGTTCCAGTTGGGCAAACATGGTCCAGTGAAGGGGGAGCGAATCACGCCGATTCGTTCATCATCCGCGCTGGTGCTGTCGTCCACTGACTCGAGCAGGCAGCGGATCTACATTCAGCAGGCGCCGGTCGCGGCCAGCGGCCACAGCTCGCAGGCATTTGCCCCGCATTTCCCGCATACCGCGCGTAAGACCGAGACGAAGCAATGTACGGATTGCCACGTATCGGACGCCAACGACAACAACGCGATCATGGCGCAGGTGCTGATGCACGGCACCAACTTCGTCAACTTTGTCGGCTACAACGCTTGGATTGGCGGTGAAGGCTCCCTTGAGGCCGTTCGTGTGACCGAGTGGGACGAACCGCAAGCCGTTGTCGGCAGTTACCTGCATAAATACGCTTATCCGGACTGGTATCAGGATCACCTGGACGACGGTAAGGTGTTGCAGGAGGCGTACTCGCACCACACCCGTGGCGGCGACGTTGGCTGTCTGCAGCTACGTGGTGAGTATCTCTATACGGCGCAAGGTGACGCCGGCATGGAGATCTACGACGTGCAGGCCATCGCCAACAAGGGCTTCTCGCAACGCATCATCTCCGCGCCGTTTGCGGCCTGGGGCCATGACGCACGTATTCGTTCAAAGAATGCGACCTGTGTCGCCCTGCCAACCAACCAGCCGATTCATCCGGACCGTCAGAGGTCTCCGGGCTTTGGTATGACTGGCAAGCAGATGGCGGACCTGATGTTCAACGTCAATCTGGAGCAGCCGTTCCATCCGATCTATCACTACGCGGTGATTACGGATTCGGAAGAAGGACTTATCCTGACGGATGTCAACACCTTTTCCGATGGTGAGCCGCGCAACAACTTCCTGAAGCGCGCGCTGACCTGGAACCCGAATGGCATTCTGAACGGTGCCCGCCATGTGACCATCGGCGGTTATTACCTGTACATCGCTGCGGATGCTGGCATGGTCATCGTTGATGCGGATACGCCACTATCGCCGAAGGTTGTGGGCGTCATCCCGATGAAGAACGCACGCGCCAGCGCGTTGCAGTTCCGTTATCTCATAGCGCTCGACGACGACGGTCTGAAGGTCATCGACGTGTCCTCACCGGACAAGGCACTAGTCACGCAGGGCTTCGTCCCGATGAATGATGCGCGCCGCGTCTACATCGCCCGCACGTACGCATACGTCGCGGCCGGTGCTGACGGTCTGGTCATCGTTGATTTCGAGAAACCGGAGCAGCCCAAGGTCTACCAGCGCTTTACGGCCAACGGCACGATGACCGACGCTAGTGACGTCATTGTAGGTACCACTAATGCCAGCTTGATTGGTTATGTCGCTGATGGGGTGAACGGGCTCAAGGTGTTGCAACTGACTTCACCCGAGATTCAGCCGAAGTTCTATGGCTTCAGCCCTGAACCAAAACCGGTCCTGATCGCCACGTACCCGACGGAAGACCCGGCGCGGGCATTGTCAAAGGGGCTGGACCGCGACCGCGGGGTCGACGAGACGGGTGGGCAGATGGCTATCTTTGGTCGTATCGGCTCCCGCCCGTTCAACCTCGAGGAGCAACGCAGGTTGTTCCTGGGACCGGACAAACGCGTTTGGAGCGTCAATGACGAGCCGGACATGAAGAAGCTGAAGCGCTTGCCTGCCTCCAAGCTGCGCACCGCTTCGAAATAGCGCGCACCGCACCGCTAACTTCCAAACCCGGTCGTGCACCACGACCGGGTTTTTTTATGCCTGTCCGGCAGCGCAGTGTTATGGCTCCCGGCGTGTCATTGAATACCGGCTCTGCGGCTAACGTGCTAGCGTGGCCAACATCACAGGAGCGCGGAAACTCAACATGAACTCTCTTAGCATGATGGCGACAACCGGCCTCCTCGGTTATGGCTTTGGCGAGGATGCATTCCGCCACGGATTGGAGCAGGACCTCGCCTTTATTGCGGCTGACGCGGGCTCTATGGATCCCGGGCCACATTACCTGGGCGCCGGCGTACCGTTTGTCAGCCGCAAAGCGATGAAGCGCGACCTCGCACTGATGTTGGAGGGCGCGTTGGCAAAGAATATCCCGATGCTGATCGGTTCGGCTGGCGGTGGCGGCAGCGCTCCACAGGTGGCGGCTGTGCGAGAGGTCATTGAGGAGATCGCGGCTGAGAATGGCTACCACTTCACGATGGCAGTCATACACGCAGACCAATCCCACGACTATCTGCTGCAGAAGCTGGCGGCCGGCAAGATCGAACCCCTGGGGCCGATCGCCGACGCTACCCCGGATACGATAGAAGGCACACACCGCTGTGTCGGCATGATGGGAGTGGAGCCGTTTCAGCAGGCTCTGCGAGACGGGGCGCAGGTAGTGATCGCCGGGCGTGCGACAGACGCGTCTATTTACTCGGCAATTCCACTGATGCATGGATACGACCCGGGTCTGGTCTGGCACCTGTCCAAAATCATTGAGTGTGCTGGCGCCGTGGCCGTACCAAAGACCGGACAAGACTGCATTGTCGGTACATTGAACGCCGACCATTTCCTGGTGGCGCCAGCTCATCCTGAGAGCCGTTGCACGCGAATGAGCATCGCGGCGCATACGCTGTACGAAAATCCGAGTCCGTATCACCTCGAAGAGCCAGAAGGCACGGTTGTGACGGTTGACTCCGAGTATGAGCAGGTTGATCACCGTACCGTGAGAGTCTCCGGGAGCCGGTTTGAACACTCGAACCGGTACACCGTGAAGCTGGAAGGTGTGCGCCGCTCCGGTTATCGAACTGTTTTTATCGCCGGTGCGCGCGACCCTGGGCTCATCAGCATCATCGACGACTATATCGAGTCGTGTCGGCAGCGGGTGCGCAATCAGGTGGGCGCGCTTGGGATCGAGGACTCGGAATATCAGTTGAGCATTCGTGTATACGGCAAGTCCGGCACGATGGCGTCACGCGAGCCTGTGCACGACGCGACGCCGCATGAGGTCGGCATCCTCGCCGAGGTCATCGCCGACGACGAAGAGACCAGCAAAGCAGTCATGGCAAAAGCGCGACTCGCACTGCTGCACTCCGACTTTCCGGGGCGCAAGTGTATCTCTGGCAACCTGGCCATACCGTTCTCACCCTCAGACATCCCAGTCGGCGAAACCTACGAGTTTTCGCTTTGGCACATCATGGAGATCGACGATCCTTTGGAGCCATTCCCCATCGAGATGATCGAGGTCTGAACATGGCTACGTTAAACGAGCTGACGAGTGTGCTGCGCTCCAAGAACGCCGGGGCGCTTTTATGTACGCTGGACCTGATGTTCGAAGATCAGGCCACCTACGAACACGTGCGCGACAGCGGCGTGATCACGCAAAATCTGATCGCCGAGCTTTACCACGTATCTCACAATGAAGTGTCCATCATCCCGTACGACGTGGCCTACGCGATCAAGATCACGGTACCCCGGCTGGTGCCGTCCGGAAGCTTCGGGGACACCGATATCTACGGTGCGCAACAACACGGTCCACTGCTGGGTATCGAGATTCCAGACTAGGAATTATCGAGAGGACCGGGTCAGAGTAAGGCCTCGAAAGTCGCAGGTATGAAGCGACCGGCAGGGGGTTGACCAAAAGTTCCCTCAAGGCAAAGAGCAGACAGCAGTCCGGTCAAGCTGACGGCCAAAGCGCTGCGCGCTCTGGCCCAGCCCATGCACCAGAACAGAGGTCTCCGCAGGCTGTGCACGTGGAGTGCGAACGCAAGCGCTCACAGCACAAACGTCATTGCTTGGGCCGTTCGCGCTCGCTATTGAGCGCCCTACGCAGCCCCCAAATTCGCGAACTTGTCTTCCCCGGAAGATGCCCACTCAGTTGCAGGGTCGCCGGCAATGCGGGTGCCTTGCAGAACGCGTGCCTCGCTAAAGTCGTATGGACGTGCGCGATGCAGGACGCAGCGATTATCCCAGATCAGCAGGTCACCTGGCGTCCAGCGATGCGAGTAGACGCGCGGGGGCTGGCACGCGTTGTCCAACAACTCGTCCAATAGCGCTTGTGCCGCGTCGTCTCCCATGCCTGGTATGCGATGGGCGTGTCGGCCGATGCACAAACACGGCTGCCCGGTAACCGGGTGCGTTTTGACCAGCGGACGCAACGGCGCGCCCTGCTCACCGTAGCCGTAGCCGGCACCGGATTCGACGATGTTACCAATTTTCGCCTGCGAGGCGTAAAGAGAGTGGTATGCCTCCAAACCGGCGATTTGCTGGCGCTCGTCATCGGTCAGCGCTTCGTACGCCGCGCGCATATCGGCCAACTCTGTTTCTCCACCGGTCTCCGGGACCTCTATAGCGGACAGCAGCCCCGCCTTTGCTGATACTGGCATGTAAGTACTGTCGTGATGCCAGCCCTCGTTGCCGCGCAGTGCCTTGAAACGGAAGTCATCCGCTTTGTAGACGGAGCCATCCTCTTTGCGATTGCTGATGCCAAAAGACTTGTCTTTCTCGCGGACCGGCTCGATTTCGCCGAAGCGCTGGCCAAACGCCGTCTGCGCTTCCGCGGACAGGTACTGGCCGGGAAACAGCAATGCCGCGTGGCTGTGAAACGCGTTCAGGATGGAGGCCCATTCCGTCTCGTTCAACTGATTCAGGTCTACACCGGTGACTACGGCGCCGAGCGTGGTCTGTTCGAACGGCTGTATGTCCATGGTCATGGTTCCACGGGAAAAAGCGAAGCTGGCTCAAACATAACACAGTGTCATCCTGCGATCTGGCGATGTCGACCACGAGACCGTTTCTACCTCGCAACCTGACCAGGGCCTTTACATTAGGAATATCCCTTGAGAAATAGACCAGTCGTGACCATGTTCTAAGCGGCCCCTAATAACTTACAGCGCCGGCAGGTCGCGTGAGGACCCGACTGGACGCATGTACCAAAGGAAGAAGTTCGATGACCGGTACCCAGTATCGCGTCCTGTTCATGGGCGCGTCATATGGCTCCTTGTTGGCAACCAAGCTGTCGCTCGCGGGGCACGCCTCGACGATGGTCTGCCTGCCGGAGGAAGTCGAGGCGTTTAACGCCAACGGAGCCGTAGTGCGTTTCCCGGTGCGCGGCCGCGATGGTCTCGTGGAAGTCTGCACCAAAGACCTGCCAGGCGTTGTCAATGCGGCCGGTCCTGGTGACGTGGATCCCAACGACTTTGACCTGGTTTGCCTAGCGATGCAGGAGCCGCAGTACCGCGTGCCTGTGGTCGCTGAGTTGCTGAGCCGAGTGGCCGCCTCCGGTGTGCCAGCGATGTCTATCATGAACATGCCGCCGCTGGCGTATCTGCACCGCATCCCCGGGTTGGATACGCGCGCATTGCGGGATTGCTATACAGATCCGTCTGTCTGGGATGCTTTCGACACCGCCAACATCACCTTGTGTAGCCCCGACCCGCAGGCGTTCCGGCCGCCCGAAGACCCCATCAACGTATTGCAGGTCACGCTCCCAACCAACTTCAAGGCTGCCCGGTTTGAATCTGAGACGCATACCGCGATCATTCAAAAGCTGGCAGCGGACGTGGAGGCGGCGATGCTGACAACGGACGCGGGCCCGGTGCAGTTGCCGGTCAAGCTCAAGGTGCATGACTCGGTATTTGTCCCGCTCGCCAAGTGGGCGATGCTGCTGACCGGAAACTATCGTTGTATCCAGGAAGGTGCAGCCCGCTCGATTCGCGACAGCGTACATTCGGACCTGGGTGTGTCCGAGCAGGTCTATAACGCGGTAAAGGCGTTGTGCGTGCGTATGGGGGCAGACGAGCAGGACCTGGTGCCGTTCGAGAAGTACGCGCGCGCGGCGGAAGGTTTGCTGAAGCCATCATCTGCCGCTCGTGCTGTTGATGCCGGCGCGCCGTTTATCGAACGTGTCGACTGCCTGGTGCGCATCATCAGCGGCCAATACGGAGTGGAGATCAGCAGCGTGACGCAGACGGCCGAACTGGTCGACCGCAAGCTCAGCGCAAACCGGAAAGCTGCGACCTAAGCGCCAACTCGAGATGGCACCCCGGGCGGCACAGTCTCGCGCCGCGGGGACGTGTGTGGTCGAAGCGGAGAACCTTACATCATAGGATGTTGGTGATGAGCCATCCGGCGACGACCGCATAGACGACTCGGAGCACCCAGTTTGCCACCTGCTCGTCGAACGCCTCAATTTCCTTGCTTTCCAGGTCCTGATTGCGGCGCAACATGTCGGTGAGCGCACCAGCGCTGTCGCCACTCGTGACAAATTGTTTGGTCCGTGACGTCAGATATTCGCCGGCTGCGAATGCCTCTCCAAGCGGCACGCCTTGGCCGAGACGGGCATGGGTATCGTCGAAGCTTTCGCGGATGAATCCGTTGGTGGCGTTGTCCGCCGCTATGGCAAGTGCCCGGTCGGCTGGCATGCCGGCGCTGTACAACATCTCGAATGCATCCAGCACGGCGAGTGTTTCGCGACGCACATGCCATTGACCAAAAATGGGCATGCGAATGCGCATGGTGTCCAGCCATTCCGCCTGGCGGCTACGCAACCACCCCGGTAACTGCCAGAGTAGCCAGGCAAGCACCGCGATGCGCCCGAGAAACCAAAACACATGCCACAGATAGCCACCAGCGGATAACTGGCCGCCAATCAATGCGGGTAGCGGCCCAACAAACGCACCCAACACCAGTACGCCCGCCGGCAGGTACAGCCCTGCCTTGATGCGATTGGCTCTACGTAAACGCCCCTGATGCCACTCCGCCAGCCGTTCGAGCGCGGTTCCGACACTTCCCGACTGCTCAGCTGTATGCATCAGTTCGCGGTCAAATCGGTCAAACAATTGGCTGCGTCGGCCGCTAGCGCTCAGAGACTGCCCGGATCTGACCATGGGCAACATGCGTTTCGCGACCTGGATGACGACGGGCGAAGTACGCTTGTCGGCATTGGTCATGGTGGTCAGCGCTTGTTCCAGCGACAAGCCGGCGTTTAGCATCGCAGAAAGCTCCGCAAAAACGGCAGCTCGAACGGCGCTCGGTAATGGAGACAAAGCAGTCACGCCAGATGATTCCGAGGATATCGACATGTTGAGCAAGTTGGAGGCTACGTCAATGCAGCCAGCGCTGCGAGCGTCGTGTGCGATGGGTTTCCTGATGGCTGCCTGTCTGGTTGCGCTGCCGCTACCGACCTCGGCCGTGGTTT
>MDTA01214730.1_pt1 | contig 16322 bp, 19 predicted proteins | sample 811151 | NCBI WGS metagenome assembly MDTA01 (sample SAMN05326648, study PRJNA326480) | marine metagenome | isolation source: seawater | place: Indian Ocean: South | collected 2010 | reverse complement strand
GAATGGGCTTTTTTATAAGTTTTTTTGGAATAAAAGAGACAATTGATTTAATGGAAAAAAAGTTGAGAATATAGTTTTAATGTTTTCTTTTCTAAGACCCTTTATATTTAGCTTAGATCCAGAGAAGGCGCATGATCTTGCAATAAAATCATTAAAATATAATTTTCTTCCTCAAAATCTATTCCAGGTTGATGACGAGGAAATTCTAAACACCAATTTATTTGGTAAGAAAATTCAGAATCCAATAGGACTTGCGGCTGGGTTTGATAAAAGCGCTGAAGTTTATAACGAAATATTTAAATTAGGTTTCGGCTTTGTTGAAGTTGGAACAATAACACCAAAGGAGCAGTACGGAAATGAAAAACCCAGAATGTTTCGATTGGAAAAGGATCAAGCACTTATCAATAGACTTGGCTTTAATAATGATGGATCTGAAATCGTAAAAAATAGAATAGAAAATAATTTACCTAATGGTGTTTTAGGCATAAACATAGGACCTAATAAAGATACTTCTGATATGGTTAACGATTTTCTGAAATGTGCTAAAATTTTTTTCCCCCTCGGAGATTATGTGACAATAAATATTTCCTCACCAAATACTGAGGGACTTAGAGATTTTCACAAAGAGGAGAATTTAAAAGATTTATTAACTAAAATTAATCAAATAAGAGAAGAAAGTAATTTTAATAAATCTTTCTTGTTAAAAATTTCACCAGATTTAGACGACTCATTTATAGATAGCATTGTCGAATTATCCTTAGAGAAAAATATTAATGGCATAATTTTAACAAATACCACTAATAGTAATAGAGAAAATTTATTAGATATAAAAAAAAATGAAAGTGGAGGGTTATCTGGCAAGCCTATAAAAAACCTATCTACAAACTTAATTAAAAAATTTTATAAGCAGTTAAAAGGAAAAATACCAATTATAGGAGTAGGAGGTATTGACTCTGGTGAGTCCGCATTTGAAAAAATAACTTCTGGTGCTTCTGCAGTCCAATTATATACTGGAATGATTTATAAGGGTCCAACTATTGTGAAAGAAATAAAAAAAGAATTAATAGCTATTTTGAGGGAAAAAGGTTTTAAAAATATAAGCGAAGCTGTAGGATCAAATCTTAATTAGACTACCCAAAAAACTTATATTTCTTTTTATTAACATCGTATCGTATATGATGAACTAGCTCTCTTGCGTATGAAAAAGTCATTCCTGCAATTATAACAATTATAATTGATAAAAAACCATATGATATTGGATGGTTTTGTGAAAAAAATAAGACAAATTCTGAAAGTCGATTATTTACTTCCCCAGCACTTTTCAAAGTAAACAATTTACCTTTTTCTAAAACAAACTGGTCAATACCCATTATTATTCCAACTGCTAATAATAAAATAGCAAGTAAAGTTTTATATTCTGTAGGATTTAGTTTTTCCGATGCTTTTAAACCTAAATGAACTCCTAAAATAGAACCTGTCAACAGAATACTAACCAGTATGAAATCTATAGTTTGAAATTGTAATGCATGACCGATAACAACAAAAGCAGTAATAAAAATTGTTACAAATAAAGATGTACCTGGAACTAATTTAATCGGCATACCAATTATGTAAATCATTGCTGGAACCATTAAAAAGGCTCCTCCAACACCCATAATTGATGCGAATATACCTACAACAAATCCTAACATAACAGGTACAATAGCACTCTCGTATAGTCCCGATTTATGAAATCTTACTCTAAATGGCAAACCATGGATCCAATAGTGATCATGAACTTTTCTTTTCTTAATAATATTATTTTTTAAATCACTTAGCTCCCTCCAGCTTTTTGCAAACATTAAAGTTCCAATCATTACCAACATATATATGTAGGCTAAAGAAATAATAACATTCACTATACCCATTGCTTTTAGATAACTAAAAATTGTTATACCAACAACTGTTCCTAAAATACCTCCAGACACAACAAACAAACCCACTTTATAATCAAGCGTTTTCCTAAACCAATGAGTCAGCGCCCCTGATACCGATGTTCCTAAAATATTATTAGCCTCATTTGCGACAGCAAAAGCTGGAGGTATGCCCAAAAATATTAGAACCGGTGTCATCAAAAATCCCCCACCAATTCCAAAAAGGCCCGATAGAAAACCAACGAGAAAACTTAAGATTAATATTATTAAAATGTTTACTTGAACTTGAGCTACAGGTAGGAAAAAATCCATTCAACTTACTATTATATTTGATATTACCCTTGTCAATAGGGATATATATCTCTTGATTATATACCTTTCAGGAATTATACAGCTAATGGATATTTTATGAGTAAAAAATGTGAACTTACGGGAATTAAACCTATAAAAGGACATAACGTTAGTCACGCTAACAACAAAACTAAAAGAAGATTTCTACCAAGTTTGAAAAAAGTAAATTTTAGAAGCGATATATTAAAAAAAAACGTGAAGCTAAACGTTTCTAACTCTGCTCTGAGAACAGTGGATTTTAAAGGTGGAATTGACAAATTTCTAAAATCAGCAAAGTCTTTTAAGTTGTCAAAAAAAGCGAAGAAAATAAAAACACAAATAATTTCTAAAAATGCTTAAATTATTTGGGTCAAAATCTAGACCCTTATTCATACTTGCATTATTTATGGCGCTGTTTGTTACAGCTTCAAATTTTTTAGTACAATTTCCAATTAAATTTTTTTCCATGGAAGAGATTTTAACTTATGGAGCAATTACATATCCAGTTACTTTTTTAATTACTGATCTTGCTAACCGAAGATTTGGGAAATTTGTTGCCAGAAGAATTGTTTATCTCGGTTTCCTTTTAGGTATATTTTTAACTTTATTCTTTTCTACAAATTTTTCAGATTTAATATCAATTAGAATAGCATTTGGATCAGGAACAGCTTTTTTAGTTGCCCAGATGCTTGATGTACAAATTTTTGATAAACTCAGAAAAAAAATTTGGTTTGCAGCTCCTTTTGCGTCTTCTTTTATTGGTTCTCTTGTAGATACATTCTTGTTCTTTTTTATCGCTTTTTATGGAACTAACATGAATTGGTTAACACTAGGATTAGGTGACTTTATTGTAAAAATATTTATATCTTTAATAATGTTGATTCCTTTTAGAATCCTTATGACAAAACTAAGAGATACTTCAGATTATTCATCCAAGATATCTTCAATTAAAACCAATTAATGAATAGTTTTTTCTGAAAAAAGATCAGTTAACTGATTAATCATTGCATCACCAAGATCTTGAACGTCAGTAATTTTAACTGCTTTTTTGTAATATCTTGTAACATCATGACCTATTCCAATTGCCAGGATTTCAACATTAGATAATTTTTCAATTGCATTGACAGTATTTTTTAAATCTTTTTCTAAATAGTCACTCAAGTTTGTTGAAAGAGTAGAATCGTCAACTGGAGCACCATCTGATATGACCATAAGTATTTTTCTTTCCTCTTTTCTCTTATTCATTTTATTGAATGCCCATCTTAAAGCTTCACCATCAATATTTTCTTTTAAAAGACCTTCTTTAAGCATCAATCCCATGTTTTTTTTTGCTTGTCTCCAAGGAATATCAGCTGATTTATAAATTATATGCCTCAAATCATTTAGTCGCCCTGGGAGTTTTGGTTTATTATTATTCATCCAAACTTCTCTACTAGATCCACCTTTCCAATGTTTTGTTGTAAATCCTAAAACTTCAACTTTGACAGAGCAGCGTTCCAAAGTTTTTGAAAGAATATCTGCGCAAACTGCAGCAACTGAAATAGGTTTACCTCTCATTGATCCAGAATTATCTATTAAAATAGTTACCAAAGTATCCTTAAATTCAGTTTCTCTTTCCTTTTTGAAAGAAAGAGAATTAAAAGGGTCAGTTATTAATCTAGTTAATTTTGATGTATCCAAAATGCCTTCTTCTAGATCAAATTCCCAAGATCTATTTTGTTTTGCTAATAATTTTCTTTGCAATTTATTTGCTAGTCTAGAAACAAAATTTTTTAATTGAATAAGCTGCTGATCTAATGAAGATCTTAATCTAATAAGTTCTTCCTCGGATTCTAGATCTTCAGCTCTTACTATTTCATCAAATTTATTCGTGTAGATTTTATATTTTTGTTTAGCATCAGAGAATAATTTTTTTGCTTTTCTATTTTGAGTTCCTTCTATACTTTCAGACTCATCTAAATTTTCATTCTCAATATCTTTTTCAGAAGTACCCTCCAAGCTTGAAATATCTGCATTTTCAAAACTATCTTTTTCTTTTTCGTCTTTAAATTTACTTTCATTTTCGTCTTTTTGTTGGTTACTTAAAGGTTCTTTGTCTTTTTCTTGTTCTGTTACATCATCATAAATTTCTTTTTCCTCAATATCCATTTTTGAAATAATTTTTGAAACAATTTTGTTAAATTTATCCTGGTTTTTTATATTATTTTTTAATACATCCAAATTTTTCTTGAATCTTTGATCTAAATCTCTCTTAAGTTTTGTATTTTTAATATCTGAGTTTTTTGTCTCTTTTAAATTAAACAAAGAGTTTCTTAGATAATATTCAAAAAAGCTTTCCATGATGCTAGTTTGATTTTTGTTTACTTTGATATTCTGTGATAAATTTTTTTTTATTCCTTTAAATTTATCTGAGCCAATTTTTTCATATCTTATTTTTTCAGCTATTTCATAGAGTTTTTTGGCATTTTCACCTTTAGGCTTGTAGGAATTAAAAATATCAATATTGCTATATCTTAACCTAAGCGCTTCAGAGTCAGCTTTAGCCCTATATACTTTGTAATCTTGAGGATTGTCTAAAGCTTTAATATCAGGCAAGTAAATATTTTTATTATCTTTTTTGGATTGTTCTCCAAAACTTACATTGCAATCGCTTATTTCTGATATAGATTTTACTGTAGAAGTGAGAGCTAGCTTAAAGTTTTGTAAATGAATATCTTTTTTTTCCATTCTAGGAAATTTTTACATTTACAGAGGATTCTGGCAAATCCTCGCCAAAACATCTTTGGTAATATTCTGAAATAATCTTTCTTTCTAATTCATCACATTTATTTAAAAAGGTCACTCTAAATGCATAACCAATATCTTTAAAAATTTCTGAATTCTCAGCCCAGTGTATAACTGTTCTTGGACTCATTACAGTTGAAATATCACCATTTACAAATCCATTTCTAGTAAGTTCAGCAACTTTAATCATGTTCGATACTTTTTCTTTTCCTACTTTATTATTAAGTGATTTATTTTTCGCCAAAACGATTTCTAGTTCTTTTTCAAATTTTAAATAGTTTAAAGTTGAAACTATATTCCATCTATCCATCTGGCCTTGGTTAATTTGTTGAGTACCGTGGTAAAGACCCGTAGTATCTCCAAGGCCAACCGTATTTGTAGTTGCAAACATTCTAAAAAACTGATTTTGACTAATCACTTTATTTTTATCTAACAAAGTAAATTTTCCGTCGCTTTCAAGTATTCTTTGTATTACAAACATAACGTCCGGTCTTCCTGCATCATACTCATCAAAAACTAATGCCACAGGATTCTGTATAGACCACGGTAAAATTCCTTCTTTAAATTCTGTAATTTGTTTTCCATCTTTAATTACAATAGAGTCTTTTCCAATTAAGTCTATTCGACTAATATGACTATCAAGATTTACTCTAACACAAGGCCAGTTAAGTCTTGCTGCAACTTGCTCTATATGAGTTGATTTTCCGGTACCATGATATCCTTGAATCAATACTCTTTTGTTAAATGCAAAACCAGATAGAATTGCAAGGGTAGTGTCTCTATCAAATTTATAATCGTTATCAATTTTGGGAACGTACTGATTTTTTTTCGAAAAGGCATCAATTTCCATATCAGTATCTAAATTAAAAGTTTGTCTTACAGAAACTTTTATATCTGGTTTTTGATTTTCTAAATTTGTATTCATTTTTGTTTACTAACTGTAATTTTAAGTTGTCTATAAGCTAACGTTATTTTCTTTAAAATATCCTCATATTTTTTGCTTCCATGGTTTTTATCAGGATGGTATTTCTTTACAAGACCTTTAAATTTTTTTTGTATATCTGGCCACTTTGCCTCATATTTTAGTCCCAAAACCTCTAAAGCATGTCGATCTTTTTCTGACAGTTTTGATTTCTTAAACTCACTAAATTGTGTATTTCCAAAAATACTAGTTTTATCCTCAAGAGCATTATTCCATAGGATTTTGAAAAAATTGTCTGGTGAAGTAAAGCTTTTTGTAGGCTTGTGCCATGTAAGATCTGACTTAATAAAATATTCTACCTGCTCATCATTCATATTAGCAAAGTAATTCCAGCTTTTATTAAAGATTTTTATGTGCTCAAGGCAAAGATATCTAAAATTTCTGCTATTATCCTTTTCTATTGGAGCTTTATATTTACCAATTTCTTTACAATTTTTCCAATCACAGATATTTTTCATAAAATTTTGTATAATATAATAAAATATTTATTCAATGGAAAGCTTTATAAAACTAATTGAAAAAAAAATTAAAAATACTTTAAAGGTAAGCAAGGTGGAGATAATTGATAATACATCTAAACACAAGGGTCACAAATTTTTTCAAAAAGATAAATTACACTTAAAAATAATTATAGAATCAAAATATCTTAAATCTCTAAACAAAGTTGAAGCACATAAAAAAGTTATGAAAGTTTTGGAAAAAGAGCTTAAAGATAACATACATGCCCTTGAATTAAAAATTAATTAATTTTATTTATAAATTTTTTCATTTCATTAAAAGACATCTTAACACTTCCCGGATTAGTTGTTTGTCCAATCTTTTTAAGAAGAATTAAACTTATTTTATTATCATTATTTTTTTTATCATTAATCATATATTTTACTATTTTGACTAATTCGTTTTTTTTAAAATATTCATTTAAATTTGATGGCAATTTATTTGCTTGATAGATATTTTCAATTTCATTAAGAGTTTTATGAGAACATAGTCCCTTTTTAACAGATAGTTTTGTTGCCAAAAGCATACCTATGAGTACAGCTTCACCATGATTGATTTTTTTGCTAAAATTATTTGCTGCTTCAATTCCATGAGCAAATGTATGCCCAAAATTTAAAATCATTCTTTTTCCGGACTCTTTTTCGTCAGCTGTAACAAAATAAACTTTATTTTTAGAACTTCTTATTATTAAATTTTTTAATATATTGAAATTTTTACCTTCCAAAATTATTTCAGAATTTTTTTTAATAAATTTAAAAAAGTTTTTATCTCTTATTAAAGAGTATTTTAAAACTTCCCCAAATCCACAAACAAACTCTCTTTTAGGTAAACTTTTTAAAAATGACAATTCAGAAATAACTAATTTGGGTTGATAAAATGAACCTATTAAATTTTTTCCAGTTTTTGAATTAACTCCAGTTTTCCCGCCGATAGAAGAGTCGACTTGTGCAAGCAAGGTTGTAGGCACATTAATAAAATTTACTCCTCTTTTTAAAATACTAGCTACAAAACCTGCAAAGTCTCCAATTATTCCACCACCAACAGCTATAATAATGTCATTCCTATTAAATTTATTTTCTATCAAATTTTCAACAAGAAAATTTACTTGATTAAAATTCTTTAAATTTTCTTTTGGCAAATATTCTTTAGAAAAAACTTTATATTTCTTTAACAGACTTTTGATTTTTTTTTTATAATAATTTGGAATATTTTTGTCTAAAATCAAAGCTATTTTTTTTGATTTGGGACAAAGTATATTTATTTGTTTTTTAAGTAATCCTAAAGCTCCATTTCCAATTAATATTTGATAGTTTGTGTCTTTAGTTTTTACATTTATTCTATCTATTTTCATAAATTTTTTTTATTTCATTCACTATTTCACTTTTGTTTTTTGAATTACAGTCAATTTTAAAATTAGCTAGTGAATAAAATTTACTTCTTTCTCCATAAAGTTTTTCAAAATCATTTTTAGACATATCTTTCAAAAGAGGTCTTTTTTTGTTAAGATTAATTCTTTTATAAAGCTCATTAATATCAAGGTCTAACCATACAGATATAGAATTTTTTTCTATTTTATCTCTTATTGTGCGATCCAAAAAAGCTCCTCCACCTAATGCTATTACAAATCCAGATTTTTCTATAATTTTTTCACTTTCTTCTTTCTCTATTTTTCGAAAAAATCCTTCACCCTTGCTTTTAAATACCTCAGCTATTGAAAGCGAGAGTCTTTTTTCAATAATATCATCAACGTCAACAAACTGCATTTTTAGCTCATCAGAGAGGTGCTTTCCGATAGTAGACTTTCCAGAGCCCATCATTCCAGTTAATACAAGGTTTTTATTTAATTTATGCACAAAATTTCAATTTGATTTATCACAAATTTGTCTTAATTCTTAAGTTTAAATATATTTTATTTACTATGCAATCAAGATTACAAAGATCAAAAGGTAACGTATCATTTATTAAAATATTTGTAAAAATGATATTAGTAATTTTATTAATATTTTTTGGGTTTTTCTTTATAGAAAAGATTGACTTTCCTTCTCCAAAAAAAGAAATCAATAAAGATGTCACCAACAAAATTATCAAACTTCGTTAGTAGAATCCTAATAATTTTTGGTTTTTCTTTTTTTTTCAATTCCAACCTTGTGGGAGACGAATCAATTGATATCTGGAAAAAAGAAAATAAGAATATAAAAAAAACCATTAAAAAAGAAAATACAGTAGAAAATTCTAAAATAGATTATTCAAAAAAAGATAAATCACTTGGTCAAATAAAAATTATAGACGCAGATGAAGAAGAAAAGGAATTAGCGAGTTTACCGGGACTTTATGATCCAGAACAAAATGATTTGAGAATGTCTATGTGGTCAAATACAGATGGCTTATCCATAAAAAATACTTTCAACAGAATATCAAAAATTAAACTCTCTAATTTTTCCGAAAAACTTTTTATTGATACTATTTTTACGTATTCATATCCACCTAAGAAAAATTTATCACAAAAGGAATTTTTAAAATTAAAATTAAAATGGTTAGTAGATAATAATAAAATTGATCTTATGGAAGAATTTTTAAATATGAATTTAGAATTTCAAGATAAATCAAAATTAATAAAATTTTTAGTAGACCACTATATTGCATCAGCAGAAATATCTAAAAGCTGTGAAAAAGCAAATCTCATAAACAAAGAAATTAAAGATAAATATTTGGATAAATTTAGAATTTATTGTCTAGTATTAAATAAAAAAAATGACGAGGCCCAACTTAACTTTGATTTGTTAAGGGAAGAAAAAAGATCAGATGAATTTTTTGATAACAAAATTTTATTTTTACTTGGAATAAAGGAAAAGCAAGATAATAAAATCTCAGATAAAAACCTTTTATATTTTTATCTTTCTTCAGTTACTGTAGAGAATTTTAAATATGAACCAGATCAAAAAACAGATAAAAATATATGGAAATACTTGACTGCTTCAAATTTAATTTCAACAGAAAAATTAGAAGATCCTGAAATAATAAAAAAATATGAAAATGCTGCACAAGAAGGGACTTTTGATAAGAATAAAATTTTTGAAATTTATATGTCAGTTTCGTTTAATATAAATCAGTTGATTAATGCTGAAACGGCATATTTAAGTTTAACAGGTTATGAGTCTAGAGCATTAATTTACCAAAAGATGTTATTGTCAGATAATTTAGAAAATAAACTTGATTTACTTTTTTTATTAAAAGATCTTTTTAACAAAGACAAATTAGACAATATTTATGCTGAATATTTAAGTGATACATTAAAGTCGATAGATGAAAATCAAATACCCGACAATTTGAAAAAGATTGTAAAAAAAAATATAATATTAGAAAAGACTAAAGAATTAGGAAAAATTAAATATGATGATAAAATTTTACACAGATCAAAGATTATTAAATATTTTACAGAAGAAAATACGAATAAAGAAAAAGCAAACAAAGATTTTTTAAATGTTTATAAGAAAGTTAGTAAAAATAAAAAATATTTTTTTTCGATTAAAGATGTAATTCTTTTGGAAACCCTATCTTCCGATGGATTTAAAATGCCCAAAGAATTCGATAAAAATCCATCCTTAAGAAATCTAACTGTTCCAGCCAACATAAATGCTCTTGTAGAAAAGGAAGAAATTGGCATGTTGATGCTTAAACTTATTGAGATAATAGGAACTGATGACATACAAAATCTTGATCCAGAAACATTATATTTTATTGTAAACCTTTTGAACAAGGCAGAAATAAAAAAGGTTAGAAATAGAATCTTAAATCTGACTCTACCTTTAAGAGTTTAATTCATATATAAAGACCTCATGTCTGTAAGGAGAATTTTAACTGTGCCAAATCCAATACTGCGAGAAAAATCCATTTCTGTTGAAAAAATAGATAAAGAAATTAAAAATTTAATGAATGACATGTTAGAAACCATGTACGATGCGCCTGGTATTGGTTTAGCGGCAATTCAAATCGGAATTCCTAAAAGACTGGTGGTCATGGATATTTCAAAAGAAACTAATAAGAAAGAACCATTGTATTTTATTAACCCAGAAATTACATGGAAATCAAATACAAACGCAATATACGAAGAAGGATGTTTATCAATACCAAATCAATTTGCCAAAGTAGAAAGACCAGATAAGTGTAAAGTAAAATATTTAGATTATAATGGTTTAGAAAAAGAAATTAAAGCCGAGGGATTATTAGCAACGTGTATTCAACATGAAATTGATCATTTAAATGGGATTTTGTTTATTGATCATCTATCAAAACTTAAAAAAAATATTATAATAAAGAAACTTTCAAAAAATAAAAAAGAATTAGAAAGAATAGTAGTTTAATTTCAAAAATTTAATGTCTCAAAAAATTGTTTTCATGGGAACACCAGAATTTTCTGTACCAACATTGGATAGTCTAGTAAATTCTGAACATGAGATTTTAACAGTTTATTCACAGCCAGCGAGTAAAGCTAATCGTGGACAAAAAGTAATTCCTTCAAGTGTTGAGATTTTTGCAAAAGAAAAATCATTAAACATCAGAACTCCTAAAAAATTAGATACCGATGAAGAATATAATTTTTTGAAAAAAATAAATGCTGATATAGCAATTGTAGTAGCTTATGGCAAAATTATACCAAAGAGATTTTTAAATTTACCAAAAAATGGATTTATCAATCTTCACGCTTCACTTTTGCCTAAATGGAGAGGAGCTGCCCCAATTCAAAGATCAATTATGAATTTAGACAGTGAAACTGGAATAAGCATTATGAAAATAGTTGAAGATTTGGATGCAGGGCCTGTTATGCAGCAAAATAAAATCAAAATAAATGAAAATATAGACAGTTTAAGCTTATCCAAAGTTCTCTCTAAGTTGGGGGCCAAATCTATTATGGATTCAATAAAAAAGATTGAAAAAGGAGAAGCAAAGTTTCATGAACAAAATCACAATGAAGCAACCTATGCAGAAAAAATATCAAAAAAAGAAGGAGAAATTTTATGGAATGATAGCGCAATAAAAATTTTAGCAAAAATTAATGGCTTAAATCCTAATCCAGGAGCTTGGTTTAAATACAAGAGTCAAAGATACAAAGTATGGAAAGCCAAAATAGTAAATCAAAATGGTAATTTTGGAAAAACATTAGATGATAAACTTACCATTGCATGCAAAGATAAAGCTATTAGTATTCTTGAAATTCAAAAAGAAGGTAAGGATAGACAAGAAATAAAAAAGTTTTTGCTTGGGAATAAAATCAAAGAGGGAGAGAGCATATCCTGATGTTTACCTACCAAATTAAAGTTGAATATATAGGCTCAAATTTTGTTGGATGGCAAATTCAAAGAAATGGTTTATCAATTCAAGAAGTTTTAGAGAAAGCATTATCTAAATTTTTAAAAGATAAAATTTCGGTAGTAGGATCAGGTCGTACAGATGCAGGAGTACATGCAAGTGAACAATCAGCTCATTTCATAACCAAAAAAAAGATTTATGATGAAATAATTTTTGTTAATTCAATTAATTTTTTTTTAAGCAAATACCCCGTCGCTATTCTTAGCATAAAAAAAAGAACAAAAAAATTCCATGCTAGACATAGTGCTAAAAAAAGGATTTATAAGTATTTTATTATTAACAGAAGATCATCCTTAGTTTTAGATAAAAATAAAGCTTGGCATATAAAAAGGAAACTTAATCTGAAAATTATGAAAAAAGGAGCCAAAATTTTAAAAGGAAAACATGATTTCACAACTTTTAGATCTTCATCTTGCGAGTCAAAATCTCCAATAAAAACTATTAGTAAAGCCACAGTAGAAAAAATAAATAATAAAATAGTATTAACATTTGTTTCTAAATCTTTTTTAAAGCAGCAAGTAAGATCAATGGTAGGTTCTTTAAAGTATTTGGGAGAGGGAAAATGGAGTTTGAAAGATTTTAAAAAAGCTCTTATTTCAAAAAAAAGATCTATGTGCGCACCTACCGCACCTCCATATGGACTTTATTTATATAAAGTAAAGTATTGAAATATTATGAATAATTTGCCAAAAAAAATACCAGTATTTCCATTAAGAGGAGTAATTTTTTTTCCAGAAACCAACTTACCTTTAAATATTTTTGAGAAAAGATATTTAAAAATGATAAATGATGTCTTAAAAAATAATAAATATCTGGGAATGATTCAATCTAAACAAGTTGATGGAAAAATATATGAGATTGGTTGTTTAGGAAAAATTGATGAACATAATAGAACGAAAGATGGAAGAATATTAATTAATTTAAAAGGAATAAATAGATTTCAAATAGATAAAGAAATAAAAAATAACGAACCATATAGAGAATTTTTAGTTAACTATAATCTTTTTAAAAATGATAAAAATTTAAATGAAATAAAAGTTAGTAAGGAAAAGTTGAATGAATTAATAAATAATTCTAAAATTTTTTTTCAAAAACAGGGTATTCTACTTAATTGGAAAGAGTTATCTAAATTAAGTGTTAAAAAACAAATTTATAATTTAGCAATGATATCTCCAATATCTGTCGAAGAAAAACAAAAACTAATAGAAATAGTTGCGATAGACGATGTGGCAAATATTTTAAATGAAATTACCAAATTTAGTTTTTACGAAGATCCTGACCAAAAGAAAATTTTACAGTAACTCTATTTATTTTCTATTAAAGCTTCCAAGTGGGTTGAAGTACTTTCCTTTAATGCATTTAAATCGTATCCACCTTCTAGAATTGAAACTACTCTTGATTTACTATCTTTATTTGTAACTTCCAAAGTTCTTTTTGTTATGTTGTAGAAATCTTTAGACTTCAGTTTAAACTGAGCAAGTGGATCATCCTCATGTGCATCAAAACCTGCTGAAAAAAGAATAAATTCAGCTTTAAATTCTTTAAGTTTTTTTAAAACATGCTCGTAGGCATTCAAATATTGCTCAGAATTGGTTCCTGCTGGTAAGGGTATATTTAAAACATTATCGTGTTTACCTTTTTCACTATTTGAACCAGTACCTGGATAAAAAGGGTATTGATGAGTTGATATGTACAAAACCTTTTCATTATCATAAAAAATATTTTGAGTTCCATTACCGTGATGAACATCAAAATCAATGATTGCAATTTTATTTATTTTATATTTTTCAATTAGATAGTAGGCACCAACAGCTACGTTGTTATAAATACAAAATCCCATTGCTTTATTTTTTTCTGCATGATGTCCTGGAGGACGTACAGCACAAAAAGCATTTTTAAATTCTTTGTTTTGCACACTATCAATAGCAGTAATTATTGATCCAACTGCATCCTTTGCAGCTTTTTTACTTCCAGGGGATATAATTGTATCGCCATCCAAAAAAAATAAACCTTTTTTTGGAAAAGATTTTTCTACTTCATTTATGTAATTTGAATTATGTGTAATTTTTAAAAATTTAGAATCAAATTTCTTTGGTTTTTTCCAGGCAAGCTTTTTATTTTTTTTAAGATTTTCTATTACAACGGAAACTCGGTCCGCTCTTTCAGGGTGACCTTGACCAGTTTCATGATTTAAATAAGAGTCAGTGGTTATAATCCCTGTTTTCACTTAAAATAACTTACCAAAATATTTTCATATATTTTAGTTAATTTTTTTAAGTCAGAGACAGAGACACTTTCGTCTATTTTATGCATAGTTTTACCAACTAAACCAAATTCTAAGCAAGGCGCAATATTTCTTATAAATCTAGCATCGGATGTTCCACCAGAGGTAGATAACTTAGGTTTAATGCCAGTAATTTTTTTTATGGTATTTTGAATCATGTAAGTGGTTTTGTTTGGTCTAGTTAAAAATGCCTCTCCAGAAACTTCGTACTTTACTTTAAATCTAGATTTATTACTTTTAGTTATCAATCTAAATATACTGTTTAATTTTTTTTTTAAAGAATTAGCAGTATGCTTATCATTAAATCTTATATTAAAGACAGCATGTGCAGATCCAGGTATTACATTATCAGCATGATTATCAATATTAATTTTAGTTATTTCAAGATTAGAAGGTTGAAAATTTTTTGTTCCTCTGTCTAATTTTATATCTTTAATTTTTTTTAAAATTTTAATTATGGTGTTTGAAGGATTGTTTGCTCTATGTGGATATGCCACATGACCCTGTGAACCTACTATAGTTAATCTTCCAGTCAAACTTCCTCTTCTTCCAATTTTTATCATTTCACCAAGTTTATTTGGATTAGTAGGTTCACCTACTAAACAAAAGTTAATCCTTTCTCTTTTTCTTTTTAAATATTTTATAACTTTTTTGGTTCCATTTACCGCAATTCCTTCTTCGTCACCGGTAATTAACAAACTTATTGAGCCTTTAAATTTTTTATTTTTAGATTTAAATTTGCTCACTGCGGCTACAAAACATGCAATTGATGCTTTCATGTCGTTAGCGCCCCGACCAATTAATTTGTTATTTTTTACAATTGGTTTAAATGGATTTACACTCCACTCTTTTATATTTCCTGGTGGAACAACATCTGTATGCCCAGCGTAACAAAAATTTGGGGAATCTTTACCTAGTTTTGCATATAAATTTTTCACATTTTTAAAATTAATTAATTTACATCTAAAACCAATAGATTTTAAATTTTTAGCCAACAAGTTTATTGCTCCAGCATCCTTTGGAGTAATACTTGGTTTACGAATCAAATCTTTAGCTAACTTTAATTCATTTATCTGCATGATTTTTTAATCTCTTAATAAATCGTTAATAGAAGTTTTACTTCGAGTTTTTTCGTCTACTTTTTTTACAATTACTACGCAATATAATGATGGCCCTTTAGGATTATTCTTACTTGGCATTGAACCAGGAACAACCACTGAGTAAGCAGGAACTTTACCATAGTGAATTTGACCTGTAGCTCGGTCTATAATTCTTGTAGATGCGCCAATGTAAACTCCCATTGATAATACGGAGCCTTTTTCAATAATAACACCCTCAGCTATTTCTGCTCTTGCTCCTAAGAAACAATTGTCTTCCACAATAGTTGGATTGGCTTGCATTGGTTCTAAAACTCCACCAATACCTGCACCACCAGATATATGACAATTTTTTCCAACCTGTGCACACGATCCTACAGATGCCCAAGTATCAATCATCGTACCTTCATCAACGAAAGCGCCTACATTAATAAAAGATGGCATCAGAACTACATTTTTTGCAATGTGAGCTCCTTTTCTAATAACACCATTAGGAACATATCTAAAACCGGCTTTCTTAACTTGTTCTTCACTCCATCCTTGTGTTTTACCATCTATTTTATCATACCATGTAGAATAGGGTCCTTTGGATGCTTTCATTTTATTTACACGAAAACTTAAGAGGATCGCTTTTTTAATCCATTGATTAACTTGCCATTTATCACCTTTTTTTTCAGCAACTCTAATTTTACCATTATCTAACAAGTCTATAGTTTCACGCACTAATTCATTAAGCACTTTATTAGAGCTATCTATTTTATTTTTATTTTCGAAAGCTTCGTTTATAGATTTTTCAATTTTTTCTAAGTTCATTTATTTCCTTTAAAAAATCAGTTAAATTTGTAGTTCTATAATTAATAAAATTTTCATTTGAATATTTAGCTGCCCAAGGTTCTTTATTCTTAATCCAAACAGTTTTCATACCTAATTCATGGGCCGGTTTCAAATTTCTAGCAATATCTTCAATAAATATACAATATTCTGGCTCGATTTTAAATTTTTCTATTATTTTTTTGTAGGGCTCCATAGAAGGCTTGGGAATGAATTCTGCGTCGACAATATCAAAT
>MDTA01197350.1_pt1 | contig 16323 bp, 16 predicted proteins | sample 811151 | NCBI WGS metagenome assembly MDTA01 (sample SAMN05326648, study PRJNA326480) | marine metagenome | isolation source: seawater | place: Indian Ocean: South | collected 2010 | reverse complement strand
TCGCGTTTGCGTTTAGGAGATGGCGTTCGACAATATGTTTTACCGCACAATTGGCGTGGGTTGCTTGGTCCCATGTCCACGTTACATTCGGTGCATCGATTTTCAATTTCATCTTCGGAATCACTGTCACAGTCGTCATGGGGAGAACCATACAGGTCGTTGACACTTTCTAGGTCTTCTTTGTAAGACTCGTCATCCTTCAACATCGCGGACGCCTGTGCCATGTTTTCTCCATTGACAATCATTTCGATGTATGCGTCTTTGTCCTCTTCATCAAACTCGGGGGGCAAGTCTGTTATTTCACCACCGGCGGATTGATAGAGGCTTATCCATTCTTTGTTAACGGCAAGTTTGATGTTCTCTTCGCCATATTCTTCGACCATCTCGTCCCATGGAATTTCATCAACAGTACCATCGGCAAAGTCGATTTCCGCCCAGTGCTTGAACCAGAATTTGTAAATAGTAACGTCAGACATGTTTAGGTGTTTGTAAATTGCTTTTATTTGTTTGTAGATTGTTTTTAAACTGTTTAATTAACTTTTACTTGAAAAATATACACTCTGGAATGTTCGTGCGTGTCAGCCGATGTGTGGGTGTGCACATGTGTATGTATGTGTGTGGTAGTATGGTATAAAAAATATTGAACCTACAAAGTGGCCCGACCCACGCACAAGACCCACGCACACACGCACATGGTACGTGTCATTTGGAATACATGCCCCCTTTATTATATATATTAGAATTGTATTTTGTTATGTAACAAGCAAAGCAGTCGGCGTCGTGGCTCAGTTGGCTCAGTGGTACAGACATTACCGATTAGTCGGGGAGTACACAAACGCCTTAATGTATATACAACATCGCGTTGATTAGCACGAGCGTGGGTCATAGTACCATACACCTCATTTAATGTTAATTGATCCGTAGTAGATACTTTAAGGTGCTTGGTTACATTTAGATAATGTAATCGTGTATGTCCTGTCAATGTACGGGGGTTTAAACCAACGATGTGGGCTTTTGTCCGTCGTATTCAAGTAAATTGTCCTTAGACGAATCTTTAGTCTTTTTCTTTTTACATAGGCAACGACAAGGACATGTTGCGCATTTCATTAAACATACCCCACAGGACAGTATTCTATAAATGGTGAGTAATATTATGAAAACAATAATACCCATTAAGATATATACAACGACTGTAAACCAGTATTGTAGTTCATCCATAGAGTCACTCAGTTCGGATAATTTTGGTATGTCTATTTCTACCATTTAGTAAAATGATTAAACCTATTTATACAATGGTGCAACTCTTTTCTGGTGCACGTTTTTTAAAATCACTTAAATTATATACACGAATGTTTCTCGATCCCTCTCTGATAATCATTCGAAGTGTTTCTTTACAATGTTCCCCCGTATAGGCACTAAGTTCACTATAGAATATATATGGCACCGGGATAAAATCTATATACTTTTTTACTACCTGTTCTCTTATCTGTCTTCCACTCTCCAAATCCAGCTTATTGCCTATTAAACATATAGGTGTTTGACTGGCTACTTCTCTAGACTTGTCAATCCAATACTGTGCCGTTAACCAAGAATGTTGGCTTGTCAAATCAAAACATACCACTATACAATTTGCATTGAATAAATATTTGTCCAACAGATTTCTATAGAAGGATTCACCACAACAGTCCCACATCTGTACTACATGTGGCTTACCATCTGTTGGAATAACTATGGATTTCATATCTATCGCAATGGTAGATTCAGTTCGAATAGCCTGATGTGGATATATCCATCGCTGTATAATTGAAGTCTTACCGCACTTATCCCCCACCAACACTAGTTTCATTTATAAAAATAAAATTATTATTTATACCAATTTTTTTATCACCTTTACAATATAGTCGTTCGTGCTTTTCTTTGCCTTCTTTTTACCTTCCAATATTTGTATGGCTTCGGTAAGAGTTTCTCCCCAATGAACCAATACCGCCATCTCCGATTGCAACAATAGTATCGCCAATGGTTCTTCTACACCTATTGCTGTCTTGTTTACTCGACGGTGAACTTCTTTTTGTAGAATATTAAACAACATTTTGCATGTCCATAATTCATTTTCTACAGACACGGGCTTTTTTAGAAATCCACGAAGCGTTTCTGGACACTTTTTATCATTGGATCGAATGTACCTAAGGAAGGAAAACACTTCTACAGTTCCTTCCATATAAGAACCCCTCAGTTCAAACTCGAACGATGTATGGAAATATCTAGGGTCGAGACGTCGTTTGGCACCATTGGGTAGATCACCTATGAGACGCACAACATCCAGTTTTGTGTTGTTAATGGGTATGAAACCATAATGAAGGAATGCCTCGTAATTACTTTTTGGACCATAGTGATCAAACAATTCTTCAGTTGCTTTTACAGGGCAATTTGTTCGCATGATGAAATGATCTTTTCTGAATTCCCATTCTACATTGGGATCATTGGAATGATTCAACATGTCCGCAAAGGGAACCAAGTATTCTGTGTCACCATCAGCGAAACACCTGCTTGCTACAAGTGAACGAAGATAAAGGTAGTTATCCACATGGGATTCTTTCTCCTCTTTTTTGAATTCCTGTATTTGCTGTTCAAGGATAATTCGCATAGGCGATATTCCTATCTGGTCACATGTAGATGGACTCCATGTCACCGGAAAGGTGTCCGCCTTTGGCATGGATCTCGATATCCGGTTGTTTTCGTAGAGATATTCCGTTAACTCCTTTTTCGTACCACTTTTACATAGAGATAGTGGTATTTTACATATCTCTGTATTCATTGGAATATCCTTAAGTGCAAAGACTCCTCTTCGTCCATTTACTCGCATGATCTTTACATCCGGATGTTTATGATCTTTTACATGTTCTTCGATGGCAGATGGTTGAATCTTCTCACATACTTTTAAGGCTTCTCTTTTATTGTTCGCCAACATGTAGTATGTGTACGCCGAAGAATAGAAATGTAGTTTTGCCTGTGAGAGTGCCATACGATTCAAGGTTTCCTCGGTCCACTTGTCCGGTGTCGGTCCATTTTCCTCTTTGATGCTTTCTATGGCTTCCAAATAGTTTTCGTTTTCGATATGAGTTTGAGAATCTGTCATTTAAAGTTATTTGATCATATATTTATACCCAAAAAATGATTTACAATATACCCCATTTGAACGAAGAAACACTTGGTCCAAGGTTTGATACCTTCTTAAAAGATAAGAAGAAACCGTGGATGTATAAATTATTAATTATTGTTGGTCCACCCAAGCCCCATTGTTTTCGCACATGGAACCTGAAGAACGAGACTAGATACGACCTGATGACACACCGCGACGAATACGCAAAGGTGTATGCCGACATAAAGGTGTTTTTCAGAGACACGGAATGGTGTACCCACCAAGGAATGGCCTTCAAGGTATTGCAAAAACATATCAGGGAAGACATGCAACCAAAAAGATGGCACTCTTCGCCTCTTTGAAATTAAATGTATATAAGGTATAATACAATATAGTAAATGCGTGGAGACTATTTGTTTTTATTGTTATTACTTTCTACAGCTTCGGTAGCCATGATGTATCTTGGATCACAGTCCGACACCACCTATGTGTACGATACTGCTTCTAATCTTCAGAAACGATTTCGAACGAAATTAACAGAGTCTATGCCCGCCTGTTGCAAGGCTCTGACCAAGGAGTGTCTATCATGCGCCGCTGGCATGTTGGTAAAAGATTTCTGTGATAGACACAAGGGTGAATATGGTTGTACGAATATTACGGTAACACCGGCTCCCGTAGAGGATCGACCCACTACAACCCCCAAACCCATAGTAAAGGAATTTAGAAGAAATTACAGAGCAAAATACATTGCTCAGGCCAAACAAGATAGATATGTTGATAAACTATTCAAAGATAAGAAATTGAGCAAGGGCTTATTTGTAGAATTTGGTGGTTTAAAAGGAGACGAGTATAGTAACACATGGTACTTTGAAAAAGCTTATAATTGGCATGGCATAATGATAGAGGCGGAGAAAAAGTTTATACCACACCTAAAGAAGGTAAGACCAAACTGTAAAATATATAACAATGCGGTATGTCCTACTGGCGTCAAAGAAGTAACATTTGCATCTTCGAAAATTGCTGGGTGGAGCGGCATTTTAAATAGCTACGAAGATCCCAGATGGCATGCTCAAGTTGGGAACACCTTCAATGTCAAATGTGTTGATTTAAACACCGTGCTAAAAGAAAATAATTTCAATCATGTTGATTATATGACCGTCGATACAGAAGGCTCTGAAATAGAAATATTAGAAACCTTCCAGTTTCATAACTTTGATATTACATACATTCAAGTCGAACGAAATGTAAAAACACGTAAACAACGAGAACGAAGAGACTATCTGATAGAACTGATGAAAAGAAACGGTTACATTACTAAAAAGGTCTTTGATATCGGGAATCATGCGGTTGATATATTGTTTGAAAAAAAAAACTATAATACAGTTTTGATAAGCACAGATAGAACCAAAACATTTGGTATTAAAAAAAGAATTCAACAGTCTTTAAATTACTTCACTGAAACATATGACGAAGTAAAGAAGCAATTCCCTGATGTAAACATTCATGTGGATCATAAAACCGACTTGTATAGAGGTATACGGGTGAAAGAATGGAAACCGCGGAAAAATAGTTATGATTTTGTAACCAGATACGCGGCATTAATATATGCAAATACCCTGAAAAGTTACTCTACCGATTTATTAGTATTCGAAGACGATCTTTTTATTTCTGATAATCTAAGAGAGCGTATTGATTGGGCCGTTGGATTTTTATATTCTTCTGGTATAACAAACTTTATCATTGATTGCCACAATGTCGCTGGAAGAAAGGTGAAAAAACACCACGAAACTCTATTTGAAATTAAATTTGCTTATGCAACCCAATGCATGTATTATTCTTCGGCTGCTATATCCAAAGTAGTGCAATCGATAGAAAACAAGAAAGTGCCATACGACCATGCCATTCGAGATTCAAACATCCCGTGTTATGCATTTGATAAATCTATGATATACCACCGGGGAGAAAAAAGCACGGGGTTGGCAGGTTTACATATATCTAAAGTAAGGAATCCGACGTTCGTGAAGAGTTCTTGTCCTTTTACCCCACCAACATATATAAATAACAACGGTGGTTGGTATTATACAAATGAATTAATTAAAAGAGAACATGTAAAATTCGACAAAGGATTTGGCAATGAATTGCGTAAATTGTTTAAAGGAAAAAAGGTAATTGATCTTGGGGCAGGCGTGGGTCAATTCGGTGTTTTTTTAAAGGGTTCTGACATTAATTGGGTAGGATTCGATGGAGGCAACAACATAGAAGATTTTGTAGGCAAAAATACTCCACTGAGAGATGATCCGAAACATGTTGTACCACCTATGTGTTGGATAGATCTGAGCACTCCGGTAAAATTAGAAAAAGGTGATTGGGTAGTAAGTATCGAGGTTGGAGAGCATATCGATGCAAAATATGAACATGTGTTTTTAGATAATATAGCCAACGCCGCTAAAACAGGCGTGGTGTTAACATGGGCAATTAAAGGTCAGGGTGGGTTCCAACATGTCAACGAAAGAGATAATGAATATATTATTGACCAGATGAAGCAACGAGGAATGATATACGATAAGAAAACATCGACAATGTTAAGAAAAAGTGTTTTAAATCACTGGTGGTTACGTAAAACGATAATGGTTTTTAAAAGACCAACGTGTGCAATTGTGTTTAACTCTGGGGTTCTACTTAAAGAAGAAAACGGACAGGTGATAGATTCTTATGACTGGCAAATTCGATTCAATATGCTGAAATTGACGGGGTTTGAGAAATACACTGGGAAAAAGACTACCCATCAGGTAGTTCATTTTCATGTTCCCAAGGGAGGCAAATCCCCCGGACAACTATTTGTAGAGATGAAGAATCCCAATATTATTGGTCTAACATTTCCAGTCCAGAAAAAAGAAGTGGATGGGTACAATAAATATTCAAAAATTAAGAAGAATTGGATTTTAGCACCTAAAAGGTTTATGAAACAATGTTATGACAAAGTGGGATTAAAATCTGGTTGGTGTAGTTCTGGAATGTCGGGTGTTTTATGGGCTATGGAAAAATGTTCAAGTGTGACAGTTTTTGGAGCAAAACACGACCCGTGTTATCCTTACCATTATTTGGACCCAATGCCAACCAAGTGCACTGTAAAATCCGTTAATGACTATATAAACACCGACCATGATTTCGAAAAGGAACATTTAGTTTTACAACGAATGGTTGAAGACGGTTTGATGTATAAAAGATAATATTTTGTTGGTAAAGGATGGATATTTTACATAAGTTAAATCCAAATACGCACGAATTTCACTTGTTCTATCATAAATGTAGAGACAAAGACATTCCAGTTTACAAATGTGAAATAACTGGTGCTATTGCTTTAGAGTACGTTCACACAACTATGTATGAAGATATAAAAGATTTTTCATATTGGACGGCATCTGATGTAGAAACCGCAAAAAAAAAATGTCAACGAGATGATTCCAGACGTCAAGAATATATAACAAAAATTAAACCAGATACTTGGTTAGATGTAGGTTCTGGCGTGGGTGGTATATTTAAAGGTATGAATTATAACGCGGAAAGTGTAGAACCAATGCCACAGTGTAGAAGTGCCATACCCGTTAAATCTTATAAAGCATGCGATGAAATACCAAATGATAAACTTTATGATTTAATAACATCGTTTCATGTCATAGAACACTTACCAGACCCATTAGGTGTTTTGAAAAATATGAAAACACATTTAAAAGTAAATGGTACTTGCATTATTGAAGTACCACATGCTAAAGACTTTTTACTAGAATATTTAGATTTAGAAAGTTTTAAGGATTTTACGCTGTGGAGTCAGCATTTGATTTTACACACAGAATTCACACTTCGACGTCTACTAGAATTAGCAGGGTTTAAAGACATAAAAATAGAGTATATTCAACGGTACCCGTTAAGTAATCATCTTTATTGGTTACGACATGGCAAACCCGGGGGTCATAATAAATGGCCAGAATTAAATGTGCCCGCGTATGATCAAATGTTAATAAATATGAAGATGTCAGACACATTACTAGCGTTTGCTAAGTAAATTATAATAATTCAGTTTCTTTCCACTGTTCTATCGTGTCAATATCGCCCGTTTGTGTCATAAAATAAGGTTGTATTTTTGAACCTGTTATTGATTTTTCATTTTGTATGGTTTCTTTTTTCACTATATCTATACAACCGTTATGTTGATATGATTTTGGTAATATTTGACGAGGAGCGTTATATGACTCATCCACAGTATCGTGCACGATCGTTGGGCGCAAATCACCATTTAAAATAAAATAAGTTTTGTAAACAGAATGTTCCGTTTCAACAACTGATCGTAAACTGCTGTAAGCTGGCTTAAAATTTGTTAAAGCCAGTGTAATATCTTTTACATTTCGCAATGGAAAAGTGGGACGTAATTGACACCAAATATCACACTCTGGAAAGTTTTCTACCGCATGTTTCATAAATTCATAATCTCTGGATAAATCACCTGCTAGTTCTTTTGGTCTCATCAAAATAGTAGCTCTATAGGAACGAGCAACCTCCGCAATCTCATCATCGTCTGTACTGACAATTATCTTTTGAAAAATGCGAGCTTCTTGAGCTTGAAGAATAGAATGGGCAATCAATGGTTTGTCTTTAAACATTTTTATGTTTTTGCGTGGTATCCCTTTTGATCCACCGCGCGCTGGAATTATTGCGTAGGTTTTCATTTGGATTGGCATATATGTGCTTATATAAGGGGTTGTTTTTCCATAAAATGAAATCCTGTAAAGTTATAGCGGAAATTGGGTGTAATCATAAAGGCAGTATTGAAATTGCGAAAGAATTAATTAACATTGCTAAAGCATGCGGGTGTACATGTGCAAAATTCCAAAAAAGAAATCCAAAGGAGCTTTTAAGTGAAGAGCAATACAATGCCCCACATCCTGTACCAAAAAATTCTTATGGCGATACGTACGGCGCGCATCGAGAATTTTTAGAGCTATCTTTACAAGAACATAAAGAGTTAAAGAAGCACTCTGAGTTTGTAGGCATCACCTATTCTACATCTGTATGGGACGTTACCTCTGCGAAAGAAATAATTACCTTAAATCCGGAGTTTATAAAGGTTGGATCCCCATCAAACATGCATTGGGAAATGATGAAAATATTACGAGACGAATACACTGGAGATGTGCATATATCAACCGGTATGACTACCGAGGAAGAAATTGAACAGATTGTTGGGTTTTGGGAAGTAAATAATCATGCTAAAAATAGGGTAGTAATATATGCGTGTACGTCTGGCTACCCAGTTCCATTTGAAGATGTTTGTTTGCTACAAATAAATAAATTAAAAATGAAGTATCAAGAACGTGTTAAACAAATTGGATTCTCTGGTCATCATAATGGAATTGCTATAGATATGGCCGCATATACATTAGGTGCTCAGTGGATTGAACGTCATTTTACTAAAGACCGAACATGGAAGGGAACTGACCATTCCGCGTCATTAGCACCGGAGGGTATGTTTAAATTATGTAGGGATTTGAAGGCTGTTTCAGAAAGTTTAACAGAAAAGTCAAAAGACATCTTAGATATTGAAAGTGTTCAACGAAATAAATTAAAATTTTTACAATAATTTTTTATTGCTCCAATTCATAGTTTTATCACAAATTAAAACATCGTATGCTGGTTTCCCCATTCTTAACTCATGATAGTCACAGTTCCATCTCTTCAACTGTTCCTCTGTTGTCTTGTACCATAAAATTCCTGTTTTTGTTCCTCTGGCGGTCCAATAGACAATTGTATGACCTGCGGCGTATAGATCATTTATTTTTTTAATATTTTCATTGATTGGGCATGCGTTTTTATATGCACCTTCAGTGTAAGAACATATAGTTTCGTCAATATCCACATAAATTAACATGTTTTAAATAAGTTATATTCACCAATCATTTCTTATATACCCCCACCCTTCACAATCCCTTTCTATTAGACCCATGTAGTTCTTATTGAAATAATCCTCTGACATGTAGGATTCTATGGGCAACCCTTTAACAAATCGAACCGATACACCAAATGGGAGACATCTATACTCTTCGATACTGACGGATTGAAGGTAGTAGAATTCATAGTAAAGCTCTAGATCCCTCTTTATATCTACATGGTTATCGGGGATACAGTTTTCACCTTCGTCAAAGCTCATGCAAAGATTGTTTACACATGTAGTACAACCTGTACATTGGTGTTCATATTCACATGTGTCTGGAAGCTTCTCAAACCTAGAAGGTGATGGGAACTGTCGTTCAAACCATGTTGAAAATACATCGTGCTCCCTTCCCCGAAATCGATACTCTATAGAGATACCATCCCCTTGTATGTTTACAAACAAGTCATCAAATCCGGGCCATTTGCAATTCCCGTTTGTGTGACATTCTGAAAAGTATTCAATGCCCGCAACCTTTCTGAATCGGCGATCGTGGTAACTATATATGTCAGCGAGCATGTTATTTCTGTTCAATATTCCAGCATAAACACATACCGGGTCCACTGCTGGTTTTACATCGCGATATGTCTCAATAATGTATTTCATTGCGCATTTATTTATTAAGTTGGGACCATGGCCCGGAGCAATATTACGAAATCCCATACACCTACCGATTAAATCCGACCCAAACGAATGAAAATAGGGAAGTTGTTTTTCCGTATTGAAAATGTACTCTTTACGAAACTTGGAATTTAGGATAGTATCGTCCGGTCCCATCATGTAATTGTCTGAAATACCCTCTATGTATGGTGCCGCAAAATGTTTTATCATTTTTATATGAACATGGGAAAGATCAAACGGAATATCAATATCTTCGATTTTTATCACCTCGAGACCGGAAAACATATTCTGTAAGTCTTCGGTGGCATGTTCTTTGCTCACAATTACGTATACCTTTCGAACTACATCTAATAGACCGTTTTTTTCAAAGGAACGGAGCGTTCTGTTCAACGCGGGGTCCTTTGGGTCCCAAAGTGGGATAACATAGTCAAAAACATCCACATTCATGGTTGATTTACATTCGGTGATATCATAAGCTGATATGGAGACTAGGCTTAAGAGTAATATTATAAATCTCATCTAACATATCATTGTATTATATTTATAGTAAATGTATAAGAATCAAAGCTCTTACTCCACACACACTTTAATTTTGGTAAATGAATACCAAGACCATTTGGAACCTCCACATGGACCCGTGTCAATAATAAAATATCACCTCTATTCCATAACTGCTCGCATAGCTGAGCGCCACCTATAACCCAAGTTGATGGGTAGGTGTCCACATAGGATTCTATTTCCCATAAAGAACGCATGTTTGTCACGCCCGGTACCCTTGTTCGAGACAACACGATGTTCTTTCTTCCCGGTAAGGCTTTCCTTCCAATAGAATCCCAAGTCTTTCTCCCCATGATAATGGATTCACCGAAGGTATTCATTTTAAACCACTTAAAATCATGGGGTATTCTCCAAGGCAATCCACCACCGAGTGCTATTTTATTATCATCGGATACTGCTAGAATAAATCTCATTTAGTAAAAATACATATCATATTTATAATACCGCATAAGCGCCTGTGCTACCAAAACCACCCTCACCTCTTTCTGTATCACTTAGACTATCAACTTCCTCTACCTGTGGTTTTGCATAAGGAGTGATGATCATCTGTGCGATCTTGTATCCGACCGGTACTAATCGTCTGTCTCTACATCTCAACATAACTATTACTTCACCTCTATAATCTTCGTCCACAACCCCGGCTTCCACACTCATATCTGCCGCCGCCAGACTACTTCTACATGCTATCCGCGCATAATGACCCGGTGGTATTTGCATGCAAAACCCAAGCGCAACCTTGTTTAATCCGATTTCTAGTTTCTGTTCCTTGCATGTAAACAGATCGTAACCCGCTGCCGATTCAGAAGACCGCTTTGGAAGTAGGGCATTTTTATCATGGCGTTTGATTTTCAACATTTTATATGTGCTTGGTAGTATATATAGTCTAAAATACAAATGGTCCGATGAACGGAACCAAATAAAGGTATATATATGGCCATTAATCCATAGAAATGCCTCGAAACAAACATCGTTCCAGAAATATTGGTGTATTCGTACCAAAATTTAAAAAGGGGGAAAACGTACTTTATGACGACCGTGAATTTTTTGTTGTTGAACCCGACCGAAAACATGTAACATACATGAAACTAAGAAGGAGGTTTAGACCGTATGCAAGCCATGCGATCATGGCGGAAATAAAGAAGGTGACCAAATACCCCAATCAGGTAAGAAGACTAAACATAAAGCCTCGCGATTTCATTTATTTCGACGCGGATGCAAATCAACCGGTAGTATGTTATGTCATATCTCGCACTGGAGAGTTGTTAACTATCCAACCATTGAATGTTAGGCACAATTTTACGGTGTCTATATTCTCCGATCGCATAAATGTACCACGCGAATTGCCAGAATATATGATGGCAGAGACCGATTATAATCCACGTATACCGTCGCTCAGTAATGTTTGCCTACAAGCCAAGGGTCAATGGAATGGACATTCGTGTACTGTGGTTGATTACGAAACCATCGCTGATCGTTATTTGGTTGTAACTTATTCCGACCATAGATGGGTAAAAAGAGAGGAACTTAACATTCATTACGGTGATAAAGATCCATACGATTGCCAGTGGATGAAGATAGGTGAATTGTCATTTACGTATGACGAATTGTTATTCTCTTCTTTACCAACTTCATATCTTGAAGAGCAATTGGAAAACATGGATATGGAGACCTTCAAAAACGATCTATGGTACAATATGTGGCATAACAACATAAATCACTTTGCGCAGCACTATCAATCGGACCTAGACATATTTCAAATAGTTATGTGGTTGGAAAATCATAGTTGTTATTGGAAGAAACAAACATCGTTCAATCGATCGGATATATCCGAATACATCGAATCCAATAGGAGACTTATTGTGTCTATACTTGCCGAAGAACCAATTGATATGGATTTAATAAGTCGTGTTCGTTCACGGAACAATCAATCGGCCTTTAATATAAGACGTGCATATTTTATAGAAGAGAGACTACGATCAAAACCCATGTTTAAAACATCTATACGCTATATTAACAAGAAGTTTGTAGTGGATGTTATGCAACCAGCCAATGCGCGACTAAGAATGCACGCGTTTAGTCGTACATTTGTTTACAATTATATATCAAAGGTGTTATGGCATTTATCAAATAAACCTACGGCGAAGTCGTGGGTTGAATCTAGGATGTTAAAGTATAGACTAACTACGCAAAGAGACCGTGTTATTCTTAAACTCCCGTTGAAGCCTTTTCAGGAGAGAATAGTTTATGACATGCGTTCTAGAGAAATAAATACATGCGCTGATATACTTACTCTCAACACCAAGGAAGGCGCATCATTCAATGTAATATCCGGTTACGACTGGTCTCTAGCAATGAGAGGAGGTATACTTTCGCTAGACACTGGCCTAGGTAAAACAATATGTAGTCTTGCACTTATTAAGCAGGGGTTGGACATGTATCAAATTAAACCAACACTTGTGGTCGTACCACTGACTCTTATAGATCAATGGATAAAAGAATTGCAAAAGTTCACCGACTTAACGTATGGAGAAGTTCACGGGCGTAAAAATAATGTTGTAGAAGCATTGAAAAACGATGTAGTATTTACAACATATGGAACACTTCTATCATATTATAACAAAGATGTATCTTCAGATCTATTCACGGGGTTCAAACGTGTCATATTCGATGAATCGCACCAATGCAAGACATTTAGTTCAACTACGGTAGGAGCTTGTTATGCGATTCATGCGTCGTTTCGATGGTGTCTATCGGCCACCCCCCTGAGAAAGGGATCATTTGCAAACATGCACCCTCAGTTGAAAATGTTGGGTGTACGACCATTTTGCGACAGTGAAAATTACTTTAAATGTATACTAGAAAGAGAGGATGGAAGAAGCAAATGGATTGTACAGCAACTAAGCAGCGTCATAATAAAACCAGATCTCAAAGACTATATACATATCCCGGAGCCGTGTCTACATCAAGTAAAAGTAACTCACGATAGAGACAACGCGCTCCTGTACGATTCATTGTCGGTTATCATCACTGATAAGATAAAAACACTGTGGGAAAAGGGGGGAGTCTATAGTAATTTCCAATTGGTCAAATCACTGTTGAATCGTTTGAGTATTTGTGCCATTGATCCTTCTCTTGTACCTTTGCACATGTGGGGAGAACGATGTTCTCAAGATGGATTCTGTTCTACCAGCGTAAAAAACTTGACAGATTCACTGGGCAACTCCAATTTTGACGAACAGGTAAAGGAAACGCTTCAATCGTTAGGAGAAACTACCTGTTGTCTTTGCCTAGAAATATTAGACAGACCTACCATCACAAACTGTCAACATATTTTTTGTCATGGTTGTATTAAGAAGTCGATGGAATTTAAAAATAAATGCCCCATGTGTAGAACAACATTAATAGAAGACCAATTCAAAGAAATAAAACAGGTAGAAGAACCCATAAGCACAGACGGTAATTTTGTGTTCTGTCATGATTTGTTGGGGAGACAAGTAAAGGTTCCAAAACACATTAGTAAAGTATACGAAAAGAGAACCATTTCCAATAAAAGAAAATGGTTGATGGACCTAATAAAAGAAAGGAATAAAGTTGTTGTCTATTCTCAATTCAACACCGTGTTGGAGACCTACTCCAGATGCCTTGAACAAGACACTAGTATCATAACTGGAAAGAGTAGTCGATCACAGAGAAAAAAGAATATAGAGAAATTTAAAAAGGGCGATACGAAGGTGTTTTTTTTGTCTACTAAGGTAGCAGATGTTGGCATAAACCTAACCGAAGGTGATACACTTGTATTTTTAGAACCCGGGTTGGAATCAGCGGTCGAGAAGCAAGCCTTGGGACGTTTAAAACGAATCGGACAAGACAAAGTGATTCATGTATATAGTGTATCCATCGACAATACCATAGAAGAAAAAATAAAACGAGAACGATCTGTATACGATGAAGCCATCACAAACATTATGACTTCGGACGGATCAAAATCGTATAAAACAAAAAGAAAGAAGCAATTTTTCTTACGTTATATAATTAAAATATTAGATTTAGATTAACAAAAATATTTACGTTTTTTATGACTACCTATCCGTTTAGCCACATATTCTTCGAAAGAACCTGTAAAATGTTCCCAGTCACTGTGTTTATGAGGTCCTTCACAAACATTTTGAACAAAATTGGATATGGTTTCTATGGGAGTAACCTTCAATTCTTTCAGTTTATTGTGACAGAAATGTAGTATGCTGCCAGTCCGCGTTTTAAACAACATGCATGCTATGGCCATAGCACAGCACATGTTCTCAGGTGTTTGATCTCCGCTGTCAAATAACATCAAACCATGCGCCAGTACCCTATGATCTTTGGGAAATTTTGTATAAAATGTTCGAAACCATTTCTCTCTTGTCGGCGAGGTTACCCATGTTTGCTCGGCGTGAGATTCCAACTGTATATTAAGTGGCTCTTCTCCCATGAATGCAAGTGCACGCTTTGCATCCCATCTCGATTCCGGATCTATCATTAAGAGTCCCTTTATAAGCGTGTCCAGTTCATTTCCATTTTGGAGCTCATGTGAACGTTTCTGTATTTCTTCCAGTGTTTTTCCGGGGACTCTACCATGTACCAATTTGTGTACAATGCAACCAATGGACCACATGTCTATCTTATATGAATAGCGTTCATTTCTCCATATTTCGGGAGCTCTATACCAACGTGTGACCATATATCCAGTTGCAACCCCAAATTCATTTCCAAATTGCCTAGACAACCCAAAATCACATATCCATACGGTTTTACCCTTTAGTAATATGTTGTCCGGTTTAAGATCCCTGTGCATGACATTATTTTTATGCATTGCGTACACACCATGTAGGAGTTGCGTGGCGATGTCTTTTATTTTTTCCACAGAAATCTGTTGTTGGGATCTATACCATTGGTTTAAATTGCATGTGGCTTTTTCAAGTGTCAGGTGCATAGATCCCCACTTGTAGAAACATGAACGATATGGTACAGTGTTTGGAAGGTTCATTCGTAAGATATATTGTTCGCGTACAACCGCGGTCAAATCTTCCTCGTTTTTTATTTCTGTTATTTTTATGGCATAATCATGCCTATCGTACACCTTTGCGTATGCTCCCTCCCCCAATAATTTACTACTAGTAGACATTTAGATAAGATTAAAAAAATAATAAATACCGATGTTTATTTAAATCCAAATGAACACATCTATTCTTGGCCATTTTGTACAATCACTGGTTTCTCCGCATTCTGATAACTTCCTATGGTAAATATTTACCTTTGGCGTTGGATACTTCAACTTCAAGGTTAATTTGGGTGGCACATTTAGTTTAATCAACAAAGGTTTTCGGTCCTGTGGTTTTACTATGTACTTTGCGATTTGCCTCAAATCCTTCGCTGTAGCACTCGCCAATATATTTACCCCACGTGGAACATGGCGATATATCTTCAGATATGTCTTTGCAAAATCTCTGTCAATCTTCAAAAAAGATATAATGTCCTGTGTGTCTATTATCATGGCTTCTTCAACGATGGATTTCTTCTTGTTCCATTTGAAAAACACCGTAACTGTGTTTTGTGTACCGAAACCCATCACTATCTCCGCGTATCTAACCATGTCAAAATGCATACCCCCTTGACCTTTCTTAATCTCTATAAATGTGTCTCCGTCAAAGGCATCGTAGTATCTGGCATCAAAAGTCTCCCAACCTAAAATATCGCAAAATTTTTTCTCGTATGCATTTTTAGGTACAACGAATTCTCCGGTGAACCTGTCTATGCGCGATGCAATCCTTTTCCTAATCTTTTCCATTGCTTAAAACATTTTAATCCTATATTTATATACGAAAATCTGTTTTCATTTCGACGATTTGAGACATGTTTCCACACTTTTCGTTTGTGACCCGATGTGGCCCGACCAACGCTATTTCAGGCGTAATTATAATTCATGCTGTGTAATAGTAATCATCTTTATAGACAGGGCCTCGATTTAGAAAAAATTTTTTTTTTA
>MDTA01021138.1_pt1 | contig 16324 bp, 16 predicted proteins | sample 811151 | NCBI WGS metagenome assembly MDTA01 (sample SAMN05326648, study PRJNA326480) | marine metagenome | isolation source: seawater | place: Indian Ocean: South | collected 2010 | reverse complement strand
TATCGCATGGCGGCGGATCAATCATCCCAGCGAAGCCTTGTCGATCGGCCAGACCGTCAAGGTTCAAGTCATTCGCTATAACTCCGAAACCCAGCGCATTTCGCTAGGTATGAAGCAGCTAGATGCGGATCCGTGGGAAGGGGTGGAGCTGAAATATCCGATCGGCACTAAGTTCACTGGCCGCGTCAGTAACATCACCGACTACGGCGCCTTCGTGGAGCTGGAGCCCGGTGTGGAAGGCTTGGTCCATGTGTCGGAAATGAGCTGGACGAAAAAGAACGTCCATCCCGGCAAAATCGTTTCCACCAGCCAGGAAGTGGATATCATGGTGCTGGAGGTCGATTCCCAGAAACGGCGGATTAGCCTCGGCCTGAAACAATGCCACGACAATCCTTGGGAGGCTTTTGCTTCCAGCCATCCGGCCGGCGGTGATATCGAGGGCGAGATTAAGAATATCACCGAATTCGGTCTGTTCGTCGGGCTCAGCGGCGATATTGACGGCATGGTCCATCTGTCCGACTTGTCCTGGGACATGGACGGCGAAGAAGCGGTCAAGGAATACGAAAAGGGCCAAACCGTAAAGGCGCGTATTCTCGATGTCGATGTCGAAAAGGAACGCATCAGCCTTGGGTTGAAACAGCTTTCCGAAGATCCCTTCGCATCCGCGATGGAAGGAATTCACAAGGGCGAAACGGTTACCTGCACGGTCAGTGCCATTACCGACGGCGGTCTGGAAGTCACGGTTTCCGGTTCGCTTCAGGGGTTTATCCGCCGGGCTGAACTGTCGCGCGACCGCAGTGAACAGCGCCCCGACCGGTTTGCCGTCGGCGACCGGATCGATGCCCAGGTTGTGAACATCGACAAACGCGACCGGAAGCTCAGCCTGTCAATCAAGGCCCACGAGACGGCCGAAGAGAAAAAGGCGATGGCCGATTACGGTTCCTCCGATTCCGGGGCCAGCCTGGGAGATATTCTCGGTGCAGCGCTGGATCGTGCCCGCGAAGATACCGGTGATGGTGACGCGACCGCGGAAGTAGCGCCTGAAGCGGAAGAAGAACCTGCTGAGGAAGCTGCAACGGAAGAACCTGCGGCAGAAGTTGAGGATGCAGTTGAAGGCGAGGAAGAGAGCGGTGAAGAGGATAAGGAGAAATCCTGATCCATCCTGCTGGGATTGCCCGGCAGCCGCTTTGACGGGCGAAAGGAAAAATGGCACTTGATTCCGACTATTTTGTCGATCGCAAACGTCTGAAACGGCGACTCGCCTCCTGGCGGATCGTCGCCGTCCTCGCGGTGATCGCGGCGGTGGCCGCCGCTTATGGCCGTTTTGGCGACGGCCTGTCCGGCGGCGACCATATCGCCAGGGTAGATATCGAGGGCGTCATTGTTCATGATGATCATCGCCTAAAAAAGATATCCGACATCGCCAGAAACGTTGGCGTGAAGGCGGTCATCATCCGGATAAACAGCCCCGGCGGCACAGTTGTTGGCGGCGAGACCCTGCACAAGGCCTTTATTGATCTCGCGGCGGCAAAACCGGTTGTTGCCCTGATCGAGGGTATCGGTACCTCGGCCGCGTATATGACGGCGATTGCCGCCGATCGGATTTACGTCCGTGAAGCTACGCTTACAGGCTCTATCGGCGTTCTGTTGCAGACGACGGAAGTCACCGGACTTCTGGAAATGATCGGCGTTTCGGCGAAAGCGTTCAAAAGCGGGTCTTTGAAAGCCGTACCGTCTCCGTTGGAGCCTTTATCTCCCGAGGTTGAAGCGGCAACTCAAAGCTTAGTTACGGATATGTACACTATGTTTCGTGACATGGTGTTGCGGCGTCGCGGGTTGAGCCACGCCGACGAGAAACGGTTTTCCGATGGTCGGGCCTTTACCGGCCGTCAGGCGCTGGCCGCGGGACTGGTCGACGAAATTGGGGGTGAAGAAGCTGCTGTCACCTGGCTCGAAACGACACGGGATGTGCCGGAGGGGCTTAAAATCCGGAATGTTAATCTGCAAAATGACAGCAACGATCTGATCGGCCGGTTGTACAGCCTAGCCCGAAAAACGATTTTGTCTGAACGACTTACCCTTGACGGGTTGATATCGCTCTGGCACCCTCAACTACGCTGATCTCGGTTGACGACATAAAAAGAACATCCGGATCGGTCGGGACGCTAATTTTGCCTTGGTGCTGCGCCGTCGCGCTCAGGGAGGACACAAAGCAATGACAAAATCCGAACTGATCCTCAGGCTGGCGGATAGCAATCCGCATCTGTATCAGCGAGATGTGGAACGAATCGTTTCGACGATTTTCGATGAAATTTCTTCGGCGCTGGCCCGGGGTGATCGGGTGGAACTGCGTGGCTTCGGCGCATTTTCCGTAAAAACGCGGGACTCTAGAACAGGTCGGAACCCCCGAACCGGTGAATCCGTCCAGGTGGCGAAAAAATTCGTGCCATTTTTCAAAAGCGGAAAAGACCTGCGCGACCGGCTGAACGGCCGAAAATAAATTATCGGTCGTGCGGGTGCTTGCGCGTACGGAGGATAATTTCGAAAAGGGGGTTTAGCCGCGCACATGCGCCAGATTCTCACGTTTGTGATCTTCGTTCCCATGGCCGTGGTGATCGGTATCTTCGCAGTCGAAAACCACCAGCCGCTGGCGTTGGAACTCTGGCCCCTTTCCGGTGTCTACCAGATTTGGGCGTCGGTCTGGGTGCTCGGGTCGCTTGGAGCGGGTATCTTCTTGGGACTGGCTATTGGCTGGCTGGGTGGGACGGGCTGGCGCGACCGGGCGCGGCGAGCCGAACGGCAGAACCGCCATCTTGAAGCCCAGATCGATGAACTGGATATGGCGCAGGTTCCTGCAAAAGATCCTTCGCCAACCCAGAGCCTACCCGGGACGGCCACTTCTCCGCGGCGCCGCGCTTTGATCGAAGACTAGGCTATCTGCCGTAACATTACACAATTATGCGCGTTTCTCTGGGAGCGCGCGAAAAAATACTCTATTAACCCGCTATGACCGATCTTACGTCTATTGACCGGATATTTTGTGCCATCGACATACCCAGGCTGGATGACGCAATGATGCTTGCCGACCTCCTCTCGGGGGAAGTCGGCGCTATCAAACTGGGCAAGGAATTCTTCACCGCTAACGGCCCCGACGGGGTGCGGCGTATCGCTGATCTTGGCCATAAAATTTTTCTGGATCTTAAATATCACGACATTCCGAACACGGTGGCAGGCGCTATCCGCGCGGCGTCCCGTCTGGAATGTGCGGTTCTCACCGTTCACGCGTCCGGCGGTCCCGACATGTTGATAGCCGCTGCGGAGGCAGCGGCGGAGGCGGGGCCGAAGCGTCCGAAAATTGTTGCCGTTACGGTACTGACAAGCCTGGATGATGCCGATCTCCAAGCGGTAGGCCAGGACGCGCCAGCGGAGGCGCAGGTGATCCGCCTTGCCACGCTGACCGAAGCATCGGGTGTCGACGGGGCGGTGTGCTCGCCGCGGGAAGTCGCCCCGCTTCGCGACGCAATCGGGCCGGATTTCGTTCTTGTGGTGCCGGGAGTACGACCGGACTGGGCAAGGGTGAACGATCAGAAACGGGTTATGACGCCCGCTGAAGCCATATCAGCCGGCGCCAATCATCTGGTCATCGGCCGGCCGATCACACACGCGGAGGACCCGGTCGGTGCGGCGCGGCGAATCGCCGAAGAAATATCCGCGGCATCTTCGTGACCGCAGAATCCAAAATCTGCGGGATAAGCGATGCTGCTGCCTTGTCCGCGGCCGTGGACGGCGGCGCGCGCTATGTGGGATTCGTCTTTTTCCCGCGCTCGCCCCGGAATGTGACGCCGGACGAAGTTGCCGCGCTGACGCCAGGTGTTCCGGATGGTGTGACCTCGGTCGCTCTGTCTGTTGATCCCGATGATGCGCTGGTGGATGCGATCAATGCGGTGCCGGGCATCGACATGTTCCAGCTTCACGGTGGAGAAACACCCAAACGCTTAGCCGATATTCGCCAGCGGACCGGCAAGCGCGTGATGAAAGCCTTCAAGGTATCGGCGCCGGAGGATCTGGTGTCAGCAGAAGCCTATCTGGAAGTTGCCGATATGCTGCTGTTCGATGCCAAGACGCCAAAGGAAATGACCAATGCCCTTCCCGGCGGGAACGCAGTTTCATTTGATTGGACCATTCTTTCCGGCCGAGACTGGCCGCTTCCGTGGATGCTTTCGGGTGGTTTGGACCCCGCCAATGTGGGCGACGCGATCGATATTTCCGGCGCACCGGCGGTCGACGTGTCGTCCGGTGTAGAGACATCCCCCGGCGCGAAGGATCCGGGCCTGATCGTGGAATTCCTCGCATCGGTCAGAGTGGCAGGTTAAGGCCTGTCCGTAGGCAAACGAGTGGTTTAAAAAGCGTTCGACATATCATGACTGAAACCCTGAACACATATCGCGGCGGCCCCGACGAAGATGGGCATTTTGGCCTTTTCGGCGGCCGCTATGTCGCCGAGACGCTGATGCCCCTGCTGCGCCAGGTCGAGGCCTCCTATGACGAGGCGAAGAACGACCCGGCGTTCCAGGCAGAGTTCGACGATCTGCTGAAACATTATGTGGGCCGGCCCAGCCCGCTCTATTTCGCTTCGCGGATCACCGAACACTGCGGCGGTGCGAAAATCTATTTCAAACGGGACGAGCTGAACCATACCGGCGCGCACAAAATCAACAATACGCTGGGCCAGGTTCTGCTGGCGCGCCGCATGGGCAAGACCCGCATTATCGCCGAAACCGGTGCCGGTCAGCACGGTGTCGCCACGGCAACCGTTTGCGCATTGTTCGGTCTGCCTTGCGTGGTTTACATGGGTGCGATCGATATCGAGCGTCAGGCGCCCAATGTGTTCCGGATGAAACTGCTGGGGGCGGAAGTGGTTCCCGTGGAGACCGGGTCCTTTACCCTGAAAGATGCGATGAACGGCGCGTTGCGCGACTGGGTCGCCAATGTCGATGATACGTTCTATGTCATCGGCACCGTGGCCGGCCCGCATCCCTATCCCGCCATGGTCCGCGATTTTCAGTGCGTTATCGGAAACGAGGCGCGCGAACAGATCATGGAGGCCGAAGGCCGGCTGCCGGATACACTGGTCGCGTGCATCGGTGGCGGCTCCAACGCCATGGGCCTGTTTCATCCCTTCCTGGACGATGACGGCATTCAGATCGTCGGCGTCGAAGCCGCGGGCGACGGGATCGAAACCGGCCGGCATGCAGCATCCCTGGCGGCCGGACGGCCCGGCGTGCTGCATGGCAATCGCACGTATCTGCTGCAGGACGACGATGGCCAGATCATCGAAGCCCATTCGATCTCCGCCGGCCTCGATTATCCCGGGATCGGGCCCGAACACGCCTGGCTGAACGATATCGGCAGGGTCGAATACGAATCCGTAACCGATACCGAGGCCCTCGACGCATTTCAGCTTTGCAGCCGCCTCGAAGGCATTATACCGGCGCTGGAACCGTCCCACGCGTTGGCCCATGTGCTGAAGATCGCGCCGGATCTCGGCCCCGACCACATTATCGTCATGAATATGTGCGGCCGCGGCGACAAGGATGTGTTTTCGGCCGCCGCCGCATTGGGTGTGTCACTGTGAGCCGCCTGCAAGCCCGCTTCGAAGCGCTTAAGTCAGAAGGACGTGGCGGACTGGTCACATTCGTCACTGCGGGCGATCCGACGTTCGATGTATCGTCCGAACTGTTGGCCGGTCTTCCTTGCGCTGGGGCGGATATCATCGAACTGGGCATGCCGTTCACCGATCCCATGGCGGACGGCCCGTCTATAGAACTGGCATCCTGCCGCGCTTTGGCCGGCTGGCAGGAAATGTCTAAAACCCTGGCGATGGTGACGACCTTCCGGCAAGTCGATGCCGACACCCCCATCGTTCTTATGGGGTATTACAACCCGATCTATAATTATGGTCTCGAAGAATTCGCCCGGGATGCCGCCGGTGCGGGGGTTGATGGTCTGATCATCGTCGATCTGCCGCCTGAGGAAGAAGACGAATTTTCTGTCTTCTCGAAGGCGGCAGGCATCGACATCGTCCGTCTGATCGCGCCGACCTCCACGGACGACCGAATCGGTACCCTCGTCGAAAATGCGTCCGGATTCCTTTACTATGTCTCCGTGCGAGGAATTACCGGAACACGCTCCGCCACGGCGGACGAAATTGCCCAGAACGTTGCCCGAATCCGCAAGCAGACGGATCTTCCCGTCGCCGTCGGGTTCGGTATCCGCACGCCCGAGCAGGCGGCGGAGGTCGCGACGGTATCCGATGCCGCCGTGGTCGGCAGCGCCATTGTCGAACATGTGGCCGCCGGTCTAGATGGCAACGGCAAACCGTCCGCCGGTTTGGTTTCTGACACCCTCGCCTTTGTGTCTGATCTCAGCGCCGCGGTACGCAACGCGCGGCAGGATGGTGCCCCTTGAACTGGCTGAACAACTACGTTCGTCCCAAAATCCGGTCGCTGGTCGGCGCCAAATCCGATGTTCCGGAAAATCTCTGGCTGCAATGCCCGTCCTGCGAACAGATGCTGTTCCACCGCGACCTGGAGGCAAATCTGAACGTCTGCAGCAATTGCGGCCATCATATGCGCCTGCCGGCGCGGCGGCGCCTGGATACGCTTTTCGACGACGGCGCGTACACGGAAATTGAACTGCCCGACAATGTGGCCGACCCGTTAAAGTTCCGGGACCGGAAGCGCTATACCGACCGGCTGAAGGATTCCCGTTCGTCCACCGGGCGGCAGGACGCTATCATTGTCGCCCACGGCACCGTTGGCGGCCAGAAAGCGGTCATTGCGGTCTTCGATTTTTTGTTCATGGGCGGATCGATGGGGATCGCTGTCGGCAACGGCATCGTCGCCGGCGCTCAACTCGCGGTATTGCAGGAAGCGGCGTTTATAGTGATCCCGTCATCCGGCGGCGCGCGCATGCAGGAAGGAATTCTTTCACTAATGCAGATGCCGCGCACAACCATCGCGGTGCAGCAGGTCAAGGAGGCCGGCCTTCCCTACATCGTGCTGCTGGCGGATCCGACCACAGGCGGTGTCTCCGCGTCGTTCGCCATGCTGGGCGATATCGCGGTCGCGGAACCCGGCGCGATCATCGGTTTTGCCGGCGCGCGGGTGATCGAGGAAACCATTCGTGAAAAACTGCCCGAAGGGTTCCAGCGTGCGGAATACCTGCTCGAACACGGCATGATCGACATGGTGGTGCCACGGCACGATTTGCCGGAAAGCCTCGGCCGGGTCATCGGCCTGCTGGGGCAGAAATCGTCCGGCGCGGAAATCATTCCCGTCACCGCGGCGACAGCGGCGCCCGATGCGGATAGCGGCGGCGATGGCGCGGCCCCGGCGGACTGACGCCGCCCTCGAGCGTCTGACCGCGCTCCACCCGAAACTAATCGACCTGGGGCTTGAACGCACCGAACGCCTTCTCGCCGCGCTAGGAAATCCTGATCGGCAGTTGCCGCCTGTCATTCACGTCGCCGGAACCAACGGCAAGGGCTCCACCATTGCCTTCATGCGCGCGATCGCGGCCAGCGCAGGCCTGTCGGTTCACACCTATACGTCTCCTCATCTTGCCCGGTTCCATGAGCGGATTTCGCTGAACGGCGAACCGATTGCGGAAGACGCCCTGCTGGCAATCCTGGAAGAATGCGAAGCCGCCAATGACGGCGAGCCGATAACGTTTTTCGAAATCACGACCGCGGCGGCGTTTCTTGCCTTTTCGCGGGCGCCTGCGGATCTGTTGCTGCTGGAAACCGGTCTTGGCGGGCGCTTCGATTCCACAAATGTTCTGCCGACGCCTGCCGTTACCGTGATCACGCCGATCTCCATGGACCACATGGATTTTCTGGGCGACACGATTGAAAAAATCGCTTTCGAGAAAGCCGGCATCCTGAAGCTAGGCGTTCCGTGTGTGGTCGGCCCGCAACCGGTCGAGGTGCTGGGCGTTCTGGAAGAACCGGCGAAGGAACTGGATGTGCCCCTGATCGTGCAGGACATCGACTGGTCGGCCCAGTCGGTGGGGGGAGAGGGGATGATCTATCGCGACGAAGAGGGCGAAATCCACCTGCCGATGCCGTCATTGACCGGCGGTCATCAGATCGCCAATGCAGGAATGGCGATCACTGCACTTCGATGCTGGAAACCGGGATATTTCGGGTTTGAAGACCTGGCGGACGGGGTGGCGAATGCCAACTGGCCTGGCCGAATGCAGCGCCTCGGCCCCGGATCTCTGACGGACAGCCTGCCGGACGGTTGGGAACTCTGGCTCGACGGCGGCCACAATCCAGCGGCGGGGACGGCACTGGCGGAGACGGTGAAGGGCTGGTCGGGAACACCCGTCGTGCTGATCTGCGCAATGCAGAAGAACAAGGACCTTCTGGGTTTTCTTTCGTCCTTTAAGGACAGCGCAGAGCGACTGATCAGCATCGACCTGCCCGGTGGGACGCCGGGCCATGCCGCCTCCGATATCGTGAAGGCAGGCGATCTGCTGGGTATGGAAGGCAGTACGGCGGATTCGCTTGCGTCCGCGATCCGCCTTGCCGCAAAAGGGCCCGGCGGCCGGATACTGATCTGCGGTTCGCTCTACCTGGCGGGCGCTGTGCTGGCGTTAAACGCCGCCGGCTAATCCTCAGCCGGGCAGGCCGCTGCTCATTATGGCGTTCAGGCGGCGGGAGAATGCCGACGGGTCGGGCACCTGTTCGCCTTCCATGATCCGGGCTTCGTCAAGCAACAGCCAGGCGGCATCCTCGACCTTTTTACCCGCACCGTCCTTGCCAACAGAGTCGGCCAGTGACGTGACCAGCGGATGCTTCGGATTGATTTCAAGAATCCGCTTGAATGTCTCGTCCAGCTGGTTGTGCTGTTTCAGCATGCGTTCGATGCGCAAATCCATGTCGCCTTCATCGGACACCAGGCACACCGCGCTGTCGGTCAGCCGCTCGGAAATACGCACATCCTTTACCTCTTCCTGCAGGGTCAGCTTGAACATGGCGATCAGCGCATCGACCTTGCCTTCATCGAACTTTGCGTCGTCCGCGTCCTTTTCGTCGGCGTTTTCTTCCGCCGTGACCTTGTCCAGATCGGCACCGGCGCGGGTGGCGGACTTGAGGGGTTTTTCCTCGAACACGCCGATGGATGGAATCCAGAAATCGTCCACCGCGTCGGTCAACAACAATACTTCGATGCCTTTCGCTGCGAAGCCCTCTAGTTGCGGGCTTTTGCGGACCTGATCCAGGTCTTCGCCCGAAATATAGTAGATGGCGTCCTGACCTTTTTTCATGCGGCCGACATAGTCAGTAAGACTGACAAGATCGTCGCCCGACGTGGTGGAATGAAAACGGACGACCTTCAGGATTTGGTCGCGATTTTCGAAATCCTCATACAGGCCTTCCTTGATCACCGCTCCGAAGTTGTCCCAGAAGGTTTTGTATTCTTCGGGTTTCTTGTCCGCTTTTTTGCCAAGTTCAGTTAGAATCCGCTTTACTATCGCCTTTCTCATGCGGGTGATCATCGGATTATCCTGCAGTAGTTCCCGGCTGACATTCAGGGGTAGATCCTCGGAATCGACGACCCCCCGCAGGAACCGCAGCCAAGGTGGCACCAGACCATCCGCTTCAGCAGTGATGAATACCCGTTTAACGTATAGCCGCACGCCGTGTTTCCGACTGGGGTCGAACAGATCGAAGGGCTTGGCGGATGGCACGTACATCAGGTTGCGGTATTCCAGCTTGCCTTCCACATTCCAGTGCAGGGTCATCCACGGTTCATCGAACCCGCCGACATGGCGATAGAATTCCTTGTACTGGTCGTCGGTGACGTCCTTTTTCTGGCGGGTCCAGATGGCGGATGCTTCGTTGACGGTTTCCTCCCCGTCGTCCCCCACAAGGACGATGGGCAGCGCGATGTGATCCGAATAGGTCTTGACGATCTGGCGTAGCCGGACGGGATCGATGAATTCGTCTTCGCCCTTGCGCAAGTTCAGGCGGATGGTGGTGCCTCGGCCTTCGCGCTCGGCCTCTGAAATTGTGAATTCTCCAGTGCCGTCAGATGCCCAGCGCCAGGCCTGGTCTTCTCCGGCGCGACGGCTTACGACCTCGACGTCGGACGCAACCATGAAAACCGAATAGAACCCGACGCCGAATTGCCCGATTGTGCTCAGATCGGCGCCTTCATCGTCCTGGTGTTCTTCCAGATAGGCAGATGTTCCCGACCGCGCGATGGTGCCTAGGTCGGATATTAGGGCGTCCCGGTTCATGCCAATGCCGTTGTCTGAGATTTCCAGCATACGTGCCTTGTCATCGACCGAAATCCGGACACGGAATTCCGGATCTTCTGCGGTTAAATCGGGCTGGGTCAGCGCTTCGTAGCGCAGCCGGTCGCAGGCGTCGGACGCATTGGATATCAATTCCCGCAGGAAGATTTCTTTCTGGCTGTACAGCGAATTGGCGACAATATGAAGGAGGCGCGAAACCTCCGTCTCAAACCTGATCTTTTCCTCGGCCATTGTTAGCACCTCCCGGTTTTGAACTCGAGTTCGGCGGGAATATGTTGCCCCGGAGGGCGTATTTCAACCCCTTGAAACCCGGCCGCCTCCCCGCCATTCTGCGCCCATGACTGGCGCCGAACAGCGGCCCGTGGTGATGGCCGTTCTGGGGCCCACCAACACCGGGAAAACCCATTACGCGATCGAGCGGATGCTTGGCCATGCAAGCGGCATGATCGGCTTTCCGCTGCGTCTTTTGGCCCGCGAAAATTACGACCGAGTGGTTGCTCAGAAAGGCGCCGCCCGCGTGGCGCTTGTGACCGGGGAAGAAAAGATCATCCCGCCGCGCGCGGAATATTTCATCTGCACGGTCGAATCCATGCCGCTGGACCGGGAAGTCGAATTCCTGGCCATCGATGAAGTGCAGATGTGCGCCGACGCCGAACGCGGGCATGTGTTCACGGACCGTATGCTGCGGGCGCGCGGCGCGGAGGAGACGCTGTTACTTGGTGCGGAAACGATCCGCCCGCTGATCGAAAGGCTGGTGCCGGAGGCGGAATTCACAAGCCGGCCGCGTCTTTCCAAATTGACTTATGTCGGTCCACGAAAGATCACTCGTCTTCCGCGGCGCAGCGCCGTGGTCGCGTTTTCGATCAACGAAGTCTACGCTATTGCCGAACTGATCCGCCGCCAGCGGGGCGGTACCGCGGTTGTGCTCGGCGCGCTCAGCCCGCGCACCCGCAACGCCCAGGTGGAAATGTACCAGGGCGGCGACGTCGATTACCTGGTCGCGACCGATGCCATCGGCATGGGGCTGAACATGAATATCGATCATGTCGCCTTCGCGGGCTTGCGCAAATATGACGGGCGGAATTATCGCGCGCTGTCCACCTCCGAAATCGCCCAGATCGCAGGCCGCGCCGGACGGCACCTGTCGGACGGTACATTCGGCCCGATCGCGGAAATCGGCGGCTTCGAGGAAGAAACGGTCACGGCCATCGAAGAACACAATTTCGATGTGCTGAAGGGCCTGTACTGGCGGAACGCGGACCTGGATTACCGGTCTGGCAAAGCTTTGCAGAAATCGCTGGAGGTGCCGCCGCCAAGGGCGGAGCTGATGCGGGCACGGGACTCGGACGACAAGATCGCGCTCGATCAGCTGATGCGCGATAAGGAAATCGCAGATCGTGCCACGACGCCGGATGTGGTGCGGCTGCTCTGGGATGTCTGCCAGATACCCGATTTCCGGAAAACCATGGCGGACGTCCATGCCGGGCTGCTTACCCGCATCTTTCGGGAACTGACCGACGGCGATAGCCTGCCTCCCGATTGGGTGGCGGCTCAGGTGGCCCAGCTTGACCGGGTCGACGGCGATATCGATACCCTGATGGCCCGGATCGCCCATGTGCGAACCTGGACCTATATTTCCCACCGCGCCGACTGGCTGCGCGGTCCCGAAACCTGGCAGGCGCGGACGCGCGAACTGGAGGACAAGATTTCCGATGCGCTTCATGAAAGCCTTACCCAGCGCTTCGTCGACCGCCGCGCGGCGGCGTTGACCAGGATGCGCGGCGAAGATGACGTTCACGCCGTTGTCGGACGGGACGGCGATGTCGCCGTTGGCGGCGAATTCGTCGGTCATCTGGAAGGGTTCCGCTTCGTCCCCGACGGCGAGTCCGCGGCAGAAGGGCGCCGTACTCTGATGGCGGCGGCTAACAAGGCCCTGCGGGGCGAGATCAACAACCGCGTAAGCGCGCTGTGCGCCGCGGGCGATGACGCGTTTTCCATCGGCGGAGACGGCGCAATTGCCTGGCAGGGGGAAAAGATCGCCCGATTGGAAAAGGGCGCTGATATTATCGCGCCCGGCGTGGCCGTGCTGCCCAGCGACTATCTGTCTGCCGAACAGCGCGAACACATTCGCAAACGGCTGCAGGCCTGGCTGACGGCGCAGCTTGAAGACGCGCTCGAACGTCTGATTGGGGTGCGTAACGCCCCTCTCGACGGCGTGGTCAGGGGAATCGTTTACCGGTTGATCGAAAATCTGGGATCCCTGCCTAGGACCCAGGTGCTGCGGGACGTCCGCGCATTAACCAAGGAAGACCGCCTGACGCTTCGCGCCTGCGGCATTCGGGTCGGCCCGGAAAGCCTGTTCGTGCCGGCCCTGGTCAAGCCCAAGGCCGTGCAGTGGCGCGCCCTTTTGTGGAAAACGCATACCGGGCGCGATGTGCCGCCGCCCCCAGCCCCTGGTCTGGTCACCGTCCCTGCAATCGATGGTATGCCGGGTGATTATCTGGCGGCCTGCGGCTTTTACCGGCTGGGCGCGCGGGCGGTTCGGGTCGATGTTCTCGACCGGCTGGCAGTCGACCTGCAACGTCAGTCCCGCGCGGGTGACCTGACAATCGGGGCTGTGCAGCTCAACCTGCTCGGACTTTCCATGGAGGAAGCGCGGCCGATCTTCGAGGCGCTGGGCTATGCGGCGACCGAAACCGAGGATGGCCTGACATGGAAATGGGCCGGTCGGCCCACGAACAAGCGAGGCGGAAACAAGCAGAAAAAGGGCAAAGCGGGCAACGCCCCGCGGAAACCCCGAAAGCCCCAGAAGATCGACGAAGATTCACCTTTTGCGAAATTGCGGGAACTGAAACTGTCTTGAACGGCGCCGATGGCATTCGTCTCGATAAGTGGCTGTGGCAGGCCCGTTTTTTCAAAAGCCGCACATTGGCCAGCAAGATATGCGTGGGCGGCAAGGTTCGTGTCGGCGGCGAGGTCGTGCGGAAAGCGCATTACGTTGTTCGGGTCGGTGACGTGCTGACGTTTCCCCGCGGGCGGGAAATTTTCGTGGTCCGGATAGAAGAACTTGGTACCCGTCGCGGACCCGCGACCGAAGCAGAGACCCTCTATTTCATCATGGAAGAAAACACCTGATCAGTCGGTGGGTTTCCTAAAAATCACCGACTGGTTGTTGGCGGGCATGTCGACGCGTTCGATGAACTGCAGCCCATTCTTGTCGGCCTCCGCGATCACTTCTTCCAGATTCCGGACACCCCAGGTCTCGTTCTGGCTGCGAAGGGACTGGTCGAAGGATTCGTTCGAAGGCGCGGTATGTGTCCCACCTATACGGAAGGGCCCGTAGAGGTAAAGCGCGCCATCCAGCGGCAAAAGCGCCGCAGAGTTTCGCATTAGGCCCTCGGTCGCGTCCCAGGGGGAAATATGGAGTACATTAACGCAAATCACCGCATCCGCCTGTTCGATGGGTAATAAGAGGTCCGAGGCGTTGAGCGCCAGCGGCGCTAGCAGATTCTGCCGATCTGGGACTGTTTCCACCCAGGCCCGGATGCTTTCCAGGTTCAGCGGTTCGGGATCGCTAGGTTGCCAAGTCAGGTCTGGGAACAGATAGCTGAAATAAAGCGCATGCTCGCCGGAACCGCTGCCGATTTCCAGCACGGTTCCCTGTTCCGGCAGGTGACGCTTCAATACGTCTGCAATGGCATCGCGGTTTTTGGCGGTCGCCGGAAAGTGGCGGGCATTTTTGGGAAGGGAGTTCATGGGCGGAGAATAGCGCAGACGCGAATCCTCCGCACGGGTTTGCCGCGCCCGGATCCGTGTGATAACCAACCGTCATGCTTGATCGTTTCAAGAATTTTTTCGAAACCAAGGAAGCCGCCCCCAGCGCCGATGGCGGCCATACGCCGGATGAATTTCATCTCGCCGCAGCGACGCTGCTGGTCTATGCCGCCACGTCCGATGCAGAGTTCGATACCCGGGAAAGGGCGCGGATCGAATGGCTGTGTGAACACCGGTTCGAACTTGCCCACGACGAGGCCAATGCCCTTATCCAGGCGGCAGAACGGGAAGTCGACGAATCGGTCCAGTTGCTTGGCTACACCCGGACGATCAAGGACGGATTTTCCTACGATGAACGGGTCCATCTGATGGAAATGCTGTGGGAAGTGGTCTACGCTGATGAGATCGTGGAGGCCCATGAGACCCAGCTTATGCGGCGTGTGGCGGGATTGATTTACGTCAATGACCGGGACAGCGGCATTGCACGTTCCCGGGTTCGCGCCCGGCTGGAAGCCGAAAATCTGAGCCCCGAATGTAGTTCATAAAAACTGTTGGTCAGAGCGATAAAAAATACTAGGTTGCCCCGAGTCGGCGGCGGCCAGAAAAACAAACAGCGTCGCACCGGGAGATAAACAAGACAGGCAGTTCGCCTGAAATAAGATTACGGAGATAGTTATGACGTACGTCGTCAATGATGCGTGCATCAAGTGCAAGTTTATGGATTGCGTCGAAGTGTGCCCTGTGGATTGCTTCTACGAGGGTGAAAACATGCTCGTAATCCATCCAGATGAGTGCATTGACTGTGGCGTGTGCGAACCGGAATGCCCGGTGGAAGCCATTCGCCCGGATACGGACGAAGGCTCCGACAAATATCTGGAAGTGAACCGGAAATACGCCGAAACTTGGCCGAATATCACGCGAAAAGGCGAAACGCCGGCGGATGCCGACGATTGGCGTGATAAGGAAAACAAATTCGAAGAGCACTTCAGCGAAAACCCCGGTCAGGGTAACTGACCTAAACCTTCTAAACGCTCATTTTCTGTCTCTTTTGAATGCGCGCGCCTTCGGGGCGCGTTTTCATTCCCCGGGACCTTTTTGGTTTCCAGTTAAAGAAACGTCGTAGCTCACTGTTATTCCTCCATATTTTGTGTTATCATTTTTTGCCTGATTGGTGGATAAACAGTCCTGTATTTTTCATCCCGCCCTTTGTTATTAACTGGCTTCGCTCTCCGGGGCGGCTGCGGCATTGAAAATGTGAGCTTCCCTGTCCTACCGGCGTTGATTTAATAGAATGATGAGAGTGAGTGATGGCACAGGCTAAAACATCCGCTAAACCCAAGGCAAAGGTGAAAACTGGTGCCAAGAAAGTGGCTGCGCGAGCCAAAAAAACTGCTGCTAAAAAAACTGCCGCAGCGGCCAAAAAAACTGCTACTAGAAAAACTGTCGCAGCGGCCAAAAAGCCCGCTGCCAAAAAGCCTGCCGCGAAGAAACTGCCGTTTGCGAAGGGCGATTACGTGGTTTATCCGACCCACGGTGTTGGCAAGGTAACCGGTATCGAAAAGCGCGAAGTCGCCGGGTTCTCCCTTCAGCTATTCGTTATCATGTTCGATTCCGAAAAGATGACCTTGCGGGTGCCGATCGAGAAGGTTGCGGCTTCCGGCCTGCGGAAAATCAGCTCCAAAGACAAGATGCAGGCCGTCGTTGCCACGTTGAAAGGCCGTGCACGGTCGAAACGAACGATGTGGAGCCGGCGAGCCCAGGAATACGAAGCCAAGATCAACAGCGGCGATCCGGTGGCGATCGCGGAGGTCGTCCGCGACCTATACCGAGCTCCCGGCCAGCCAGAACAGTCCTATAGCGAACGCCAGATGTACGAAGCCGCACTGGAACGCCTGGTGCATGAATTCGCCCTGGTCGAGAGGCTGGACGTGGATGCCGCGACGCAAAAAATCGAGGACATCCTCGCCGGCTGAAACCCGGATGCGACTGAGCGCCAGCTGGGTCAGCTCCTAAACATAAATATCGCGGTCGCGGCCCCAGATATCGCGGAGCCCCTGATTTGTTAGATCTGATTTTTCCTTTGCATGCGCCATCGAATCACCTCTGACCAACCGGTGACGTCGGCCTAGGCCTCAATTTTTTTGCACATCTGTTCTAGCCAGGCGGTCACATTCACGGAATCACCCACCAACGTGTATTTTGTGCGAACAAGGAGTAAATGCCGAAT
>MDTA01025452.1_pt1 | contig 16326 bp, 16 predicted proteins | sample 811151 | NCBI WGS metagenome assembly MDTA01 (sample SAMN05326648, study PRJNA326480) | marine metagenome | isolation source: seawater | place: Indian Ocean: South | collected 2010 | reverse complement strand
TGCTCCTTTAAGAGCTGTGATTAAGTGATCGCAATGAACAGTTGTTGGAACTGCTGTCGTTTGCATTCCTGCATTAATAAACTGTAATAAAGCCATTTGAGCAGTGGCATCTTGCATTGCCACGCGATCAGGACTAAAGGTGCAAAAGGTTTTGGTTCTTTCAGGAATTGACTGTAAATCTTCAGAAAGATGAGAAAAAAGAATTTTTTCTGTATATGTTAAAGGCCTTTTGAAAAAGTTTTTTGCATCAGTAATTTTAGAAAGATAATTACTGTAAATTTGCTTAATTAGATCTGTCTGGTTCATATTTACTCTTTATTTTTATAAATTTAGTCAAAAAAAAATGAATTTATGGGTATTATATTAGCATCTAGTTCTCCAAGACGAAAGAAAATTCTAGAAAATTTAGGATACAATTTTATTATTAAAATTCCTGATTTAGATGAGGATAATATTAATAATTTGAATCCTATTGATTATGTAATAGATGTTTCTATGAGGAAAGGATTGAAAATTCATGAACAATATAAAAACGACTTTGTTGTTTCAGGAGATACGATAGTTGAGTTTAAAAATAAAATAATTGGCAAACCTACTTCCTATAAAGATGCTTTTGAAGTTTTAAATTCATTTTCAGGACAATCTCATTATGTAATTAGTGCTTTGTCTTTAACCTATAATGACAATCAAATCACTATTTTTGATAGCACAAAAGTCTCATTTAAAAAATTAAAAAAAGGAGAAGTTGAACACTATCTTAATAATTTTAATTTTTTAGATAAAGCCGGCTCATATAACATTGAGGATGTTAAAGAATACTTTATTAAAAGTATTGACGGATGTTATAATAATATTGTAGGTTTTCCAGAAAAAAAATTTTTAAAAAGTGAAATAAAACAAATCCTTGACTTAAAATGATTTTTTATAACAAATACAAAAAATTTAGAATAGAAAATAATATCGATTTAAAAGATATATCAAAAAGAACCAAAATTGATTTAAAATATTTACATGCTATAGAACGAGGAAAATTCGCAGAAATTCCACCTGTATATGTAAAATTATTTTTTAAAGCTTATATAAATGAAATTGGAATTGATATTAACGAGGCATTATTGGAGCTCAATAGTTTTTTAAACCAAAAGCCTAATTCAAAGTCCTCAAATTCCTCTCAAGATGAAAGAAAAAAAGAGTCTAATTTTTTTAAAAAAATAAATAGTGAAAATTTATTTAATTCTTCAGTTTTGATTGGAATATCATCATTTTTACTAATTCTCATTTTAAGTTTTTCGCTTAATTCAAATAGCCAAGTATCACAAAAAGATCTTGAAAATGAACTAAGAATAACAATGTCTGATTTGATTGAATATTATTCTTTAAGAAGTGAAGAAGTTATATCTATTGATAATATTTCTAATCCTGTAACGATAAGATTCAAATCCAATATTGAAAATTATATTCTATTCTATGACGATTTTTCAGGAAAAGAATTTTTCATTTTTGAAGATTCCCTTAGTAATCAATCAAATACTTTTACTGAACAATGGAGTGGTGAAAAAAAATCTTTTTTAATTGCGAATACTGTTGACTATGAGTTGATTTTTTTCTCAGAAAATTCATATCAAGATTTTTCAAAGAATATAATTAATGATTTTCCAGTTGAAGTGAGTTTAAACTCCAATCCTTTCTCGATTACAATCAAAAAATATATACCAAAAAATTAATTTATAATTTTTTAACCTTTTTTATTGACATAAACTCTCTCTATATTGTAAGATAAGTGGTTAATAGTGGGTTAAATTCCCTTATTTTGTTATGAGTAGCCAATATACATTTACAGGACAGTTTACATTTTCTATTGATTCTAAGAATAGAATAAATATACCAGCTCCCTTGAGAAAACAATTTTCAACTAATGATAAAAAAACATTTGTTGTAACTATAGGAGTTGATCAATGTGCATGGATTTATCCTATTGGTGAGTGGAATGTTATTCAAAATGAGCTTAAAAAACTTTCTTCTTTATCAAAAACAAATAGGATTTTCTTAAGAAATCATTTAAGACATGCAAGTATTTTAAAGTTTGATTCTCAAGGCAGATTTGTTTTGCCTCAAAGTTTAATTGATTATACATCAATTAAAAAGGATGTAACAATAATTGGCGTTTTAAATAAAATTGAAATTTGGAATCCAAATTTACTTCGAAAAATAGATCAATCTGCTGAGATTGATGATCAGACATACGAAGAACTTTCAGAAAGAGTAAATATCTGATGGTATTTACTTCATCAACTCAAAACAGACACATTCCTGTGATGTTGATGGAGACATTAGAAAACTTAAAAATTAAAGAGAATGGAATTTATGTAGATGGTACCATCGGGCTTGGAGGCCATTCTGAAATTATCATTAAAAAAATTGACACCGGTTTATTAATTGGAATTGACAGAGATAAAGATTCAATTTCCATTGCAAATAAAAGATTACCATCTAATAAAAATTTTAAACTTATTCACGATAGCTACCAAAATTTAAAAATTATATTGAAAGAACTTAAAGTCGAAGCTGTCGATGGTATTCTTTTAGATCTAGGTCTTTCTTCTTATCAGTTAGAAGATAATAAAAGAGGATTTTCTCATAAATACCAATCTTTATTGGATATGCGTTTTGATAAAAATTCTAATGATAATACTGCTGAGGAAATTATTCAAAGAAATGAAATCAAAGAATTAACTGAGATTTTTAAGAACTATGGCGAAGAGAGGCATGCATACAAAATTGCAAAGAAAATTAAGGAGTTGGAAGGTGAATTTGATGTGCTATCTGTAACATCTGTTCTTGACAGCGTTACTCCCTACAAATATAGGTTGAAAACATATTCAAGAATATTTCAAGCTTTAAGAATAGCTGTCAATAATGAATTGGATCATTTAAGTAATTTTTTGGATGATTTTATTAGTCTTCTTAATCCTGGAGGAAGAATAGTTATTATAAGTTATCATTCTATTGAAGATAGAATTGTAAAACACAAGCTTAAAGATTTAAAGCATGACAGAAAAATGAAATTGATTTATAAAAAGCCACTTGTTCCTATAGAAGAAGAAATTAAAAGCAATAGAAGAGCACGAAGTGCAAAAATGAGAGTGGGAGAGAAAATTGGCTAAGAAAAAAAGATTGAATAAAGCTCAAAAGCAAAAAAGAGAAAATATAAAATGGGTTTTCATGTTTGTTGCTTTGGTTTTAACACTCGTAGTTTATTTTGCTGCGCTTATTGAAGCAGATAAAACCCAGTCAAGTATTGATTTTAACAAGAAAACTCTAATAAAGCTTAACGAAGATTTAACATTAAAAAAAAATTCAATTGAAAGAATGAAGAGAGCAGATGTTATTTCGAAGAAAGCAAAAGAGATTGGATTAGTATCTAGTAAACCTGAAACAATAATAATAAATATTAATGACTAAAAACTACATCAAATTTAAAAATAGAATAATTTTTGTTCATATAGTAATTATGATTATTTGGATAGGTTTTGGTTTTAGGCTTTTCAATATACAAGTAATAAATAAGCTCAGTAGTCCTCAAGGAATTAAAATAGAGTCTGTCAAAGGTTTGAGAGGAAATTTCTATGATGTGAATGGTAATAACCTTACTCAAAATTTAACTTTTTACAGAATTGGTATTCATGCAAAAAAGATTTCAAATAACGAAGATTTATTAAATGAATTATCAGAATGTACTGGAACTAATAAAGAGGTTTATTTGTCCAAAATCAAAAGTATAAAAGAATATATTGAGCTCGAAAAGAAAACTAATAAAAATTGTGAGCAGCTTCAAAAAAAATATCCTAATGCATTAATTATTAAAAAAAGTTTTAAAAGATATTATCCAGAAGATAATTTAGTATCTCAAATAGTTGGTTTTACAAATATCGATGATAAAGGAATTTCGGGTTTAGAATCAAAATATAATAGATTTTTAGAGCCAATTAGTGGTTCTAAGCTATCAAAACGTAATGGTTTAGGAATAAAAATTTCAGATCCAACTTTACCTTCAAAAGAAGCACAAGATGGTGCTAATATAACTCTAACAATAAATAAAGAGTATCAGGCAATTTTAAGAGATGAATTAATTCTTCAAATGGAAAAAGTTGGTGCCAATGCATCGATGGGATTAATTCTAAATCCTCAGACAGGAGCTATACTATCAATGGTAAATCTCCCGGATTATAATCCAAACTTTCCAAATGATTTTGAAACAGAATTTCAAAAAAATAAGATTGTAACTGATTTAATTGAGCCAGGGTCAACATTCAAGATCGTTACAATGGCAGCTGCATTAGAAGAAGATATATCTTTAACAGATGAGTATAATGTGGAGGGTCCTTACAATTTCCATAATATTAAAATGATTGAAGATTCAGAGCCTCATACAGTTTTAAATGTTAAAGAGATACTTGCATTTTCAAGCAACATTGGAACTATTAAAATTGCAGAAAATTTAGGTAAAAAGAGTATTTACGATCAGGCTCGGGAGTTTGGTTTTGGAACAAAAACTGGTTTTGATTCTTCAGCTGAACCAGCAGGAATTTTCAGAGAACCTTCAAAATGGAGTTTATCTTCAATGCATAGTATTCCAATTGGTTATGAGATATCAGCAACTCCCTTACAAATTGCCATGTCTTATGCCGCAATTGCCAATGGCGGATTCTTATTAAAGCCATATGTAGTAGAGAAAATTGAAAAACATGATGATACAATTATTAAGAATCATAGCAATACAAAAAAAAGAATTTTATCACAATCTCATGCTGAAAAATTAGTTTTGATGTTATCTCATACAGTTGAAGACGGAAGCGGAAAGTTAGCTTCTGTATCTGGATGGAATGTAGCTGGAAAAACTGGAACATCTAAAAAATTAATTGATGGCCAGTACTCCGAAAAAGAATTTATCTCAAGCTTTGTTGGATTTTTCCCTGCAGAAAATCCCCAATTACTATGCTTAATCATTCTTGATAGCCCTGATGTTTCAAAAAATTTACATTGGGGTTCAATGTCAGCTGCTCCAGTATTTAAATCTGTAATGAACAGAATAATAAATATTGATAAATCAATTTCAATTTCAAGATCAAAAAATAAAAAGGTCAAAAATGAACCAATTCTGATTCAAAAAAATATTGAAAGAAAAATTGAGTATGTAGAAATGCCTAATCTTATTGGTAAAACAGTTAGAGATGCATTTTCAGAATTAAAAAAAGCAGGAATAAAGCCTCAAATAAGCGGTAGAGGCCTTATAGTAAGTCAAAGTATTAAGTCGGGTATTAAAGTAGAAAAACAATCAATCTGTATATTGAAAGCAGAATTAAAAGAATAAGGAGATAATGATGTTATTTGAATTTGATGAATTTTCAACGCAAAAAGCTAGAATAAAAGTTTTAGGAGTAGGTGGAGCAGGAGGTAATGCAATAAATAGAATGATTACTTCTGGTATGGATGGTGTTGAGTTTATTGCCATAAATACAGATGCACAAGATTTAGACAGTAATCCTGCTGAAACTAAAATTCAGATTGGAAAAGATTTGACTAAAGGATTAGGGGCTGGAGCAAAACCTGAAATTGGAAGAAAAGCAATCATGCATGATAAAGAGGCAGTTTCATCAATAGTTGCCGGATCAGACCTTGTTTTTGTTACAGCAGGTATGGGTGGTGGAACAGGTACCGGAGCTGCTCCTGTAGTAGCAAAAATTTGTAAAGAGCTCGGTATCTTAACTGTATGTATTGTTACGTTACCATTTAACTTTGAAGGTCCAAAAAAAATGTCAGCTGCTATGAAAGGAATTGCAACAATGAGGAACTTTTGTGACACATTGATTGTAATACCTAATGAAAAATTACTTTCTGTGATTGACTATAATACAACTCTTGAAGAGGGATTTGCTGAATCAGATTCAGTGTTGTTACAAGCAGCACAGAGTATTTCTGACCTTATCAATAAGCAAGGAAATGTAAATATTGATTTTGCTGATGTTGAAACAGTTATGAGCGAAATGGGAGATGCAGTAATGGGAACTGGTACAGCGCGAGGTGAAGAAAGAGCTGTATTAGCTGCACAGCAAGCAATTTGTAGTCCACTTCTAGATAATCAATCTATAAAAGGCGCAAAAGCAGCATTGGTTAATGTTACAGGAAATAAAAAAATGACTATGCGTGAAGTAGATGCTGCCACAAAGCTTATTTATGAAGAAGCAGGTCAAGAAGTACATTTAATTTTTGGATGTGTTGTGGATGAAAATATGGATGACGAATTAAAAGTTACTGTAATTGCCACAGGATTTAATAGAACACCAATCGAAGACATTGATTACAAGAAAAAAATTCAAAAAAACGAATTTCATAAAAATACAAATGACTTAATGGAAAAATCTAACACAACATTATATAATCAAAATAATCAAGACTCTTTGGAGGATGAAAGTTTTGATGAAAAAAACGATGGTCCAACCCTAGTTTTCGATGACTTTGATCAAAGTGCTGATTTAGAAGTTCCAGCTTATATTAGAAAACAAAAACGATGAGATTTAAGAAAAAAAATATTGGAATACTTGGTTTAGGTAAAAGCGGATATTGGTCTGCTAAATTGGCTAAGAGTTTGAATAATAACGTTTTTATATCTGATTCAAATAAAAATGTAAATCAAATGTTTATTGATGATTTAAAAATGTTAGGAATAGATCTAGAGATCGGAATTCATTCAAATCAGATTTTGAAATCTGATATAATAATTAAGTCGCCTGGAATTCCTAATGATTTAGAAATAATGAAAAAAATAAGTGCTGAAAAAATTCCAGTAATCAGTGAAATAGAATTTGCTGGAAAAATTTCAAATACTAAAAATATTTGTATTACTGGAACAAATGGTAAAACAACCACAGTTTCTCTATTAACAGAAATACTGAGCAAAGAAAAGAATGTTTTAAAGTCTGGGAATATCGGTATTCCATTCTCAAAAATTGTTTTGGAAAACAAACTATACGACAAAAATGACATTGATTATTGTATTTTAGAATTGTCTAGTTTTCAGCTTGAACACTGTAAAAGTCTTAAAAAAGAAATTTCAGTCATTTTAAACATATCCGTTGATCACATGGATAGATATGATACTATTGAAGAATATTTTAAAACAAAGTTAAAAATATTTGATAATGCAAAGTATTGTTTGTTTAATTACGATGATAATTTTTTAAAAAAAAGAATTGACAGCAATAGAAGAAATACAATTCCTTTTTCAATCACTAAAAACAAAGGACATTATTATTATGATAATGATAAAATTTGTTCAGATGATTTAAATTTTTCATTTGATATAGATTCTATATCAATAAAAGGAATTCATAATATATCTAATATTATTATTGCTGCTGATATAGCTTACATGATTGGGATAAGTAATGATAATATTTATCAAGCTTTAAGAGAATTTAAAAGCTTAGATCATAGATTTGAACATTTTCATTCATATGAAGGTATTGATTTCATCAATGACTCCAAATCAACAAACATAGACTCTGTTAAGAAAGCGCTAGAGTCTATTTCTAAAAAAGTAATTTTAATTCTTGGCGGCATTCCAAAGGAGGATGATTTTAGTGAAATCTTATTGTTCAAAAAAAATATTTTAAAAATTATAGTTTATGGAGAAGCAGCAGATAAAGTTTACAATTCACTTTCAAAGGATATAGATGTTGAAAGAATTGACCAATTTGAAAATGCAGTTCATTTTGCTTTAGAAAGCGCCATTGAAAGCAGTGTAGTTTTACTTTCTCCTGCATGTGCAAGTTTTGATCAATTTAATAATTATCAAGAAAGAGGTATAAAGTTTAAAAATATTGTAGAAAGGTTTTATGCATGAATATTAAACAACAAGGTCAGGACAAAATACTATTTATATCAATTATAGCATTGATATGCTTTGGATTATTCATGCTTTTTAGTGCTAGCTGGGTAAAGTCATTAGAAATTACTGGAGGACAATCAAGAACGTATTACTTAGTTAGCCAGATGATTAAACTTATTCCAGCTTTTTTTATTTTTGTTTTATTGACAAAAATTAATTACAGAAAATTACAAATTTTTTCACCTTATTTATTATTTTGTTCATTTCTTTTACTTTTATACACTCAATTTCAGGGCTGTTCAGGTGATGCTTGTAGATGGTTGTCAATTGGTCCTATATCATTCCAAACTTCGGACGTAGCACGTTTTTCAATGATACTTTTTTTGGCCAGTTACATTGATAATAATCATAAAAATATGAACCAATTTGTTAAGGGTGTTTTTTATCCAATGTTAGCGATATTGCCAATAGCTTTAATGATTATAATGCAACCAGATAACTCAACAACTTTGATTTTATTAGTAATTGCTTTTGCAATGCTATTTGTTGGTGGCGCATCTTTAATTCAGTTGGCAACAATTGGTGTATTTTCTTTGGGTGCAATTGGTATTTTTATATTAAATGAAAAAAACTATGCATTAAGTAGAATTTTATCATTTATAGACTCTTCGGGTTCTTCAAATTCTATTGGATATCAATCTAATCAAGCATTAATTGCTCTAAAACAAGGAGGTTTTTCAGGAATGGGTATTGGAGAAAGCATTCAAAAATATTCCTATTTGCCAGAAACACATACTGACTTCATTTTTGCAATTATTGGGGAAGAGCTAGGTTTTATTGCAGGAAGTATTTTAATGTTAACTTATTATATTATTTTTTATAGAGCAGTTCAAATTTCTAAAAGATCAAATGATATTTTTGGGATTATGCTATCAATTGGTTTTGGTTTAAGTATAACAATCTATGCTTTTATAAATATAGGAGTAGTAATTGGAGTTGTTCCAGTGACAGGTGTGCCCTTACCATTTATTAGTTATGGTGGTTCATCATTAATTATAAACCTGATGATGATTGCAATATTGCTGAATATAAGTAAAGCTCAAAGAAAGCTTAATGTAAAGAGATGGAGATTGCGAGTAAATGCCTAAGATGAATATTCTTCTGTGCGGCGGAGGAACTGGAGGTCATTATTATCCATTGATGGCTATAAAGAAAGATCTTCATTCAAAGTCTGATTTTGATTTTTCATATGTAGGAGCCAAAAAAGGAATTGAAAACAAAAAAATACATAATGAAAATATATCATATAAGCTTGTTACAATTTCTGGTTTAAATAGAAAAATTTCATTTCAATCATTGTTCGAAAATATAAAAGTTGGAATCAACATTATAATTGGATTTTTTAGCGTAGTTATTTTTTTTATAAGGCAAAAGCCTAGTTTGGTCATTTCTACTGGTGGTTATTCATCATTTCTACCACTACAAGTTGCAAGGATATTTAAGGTTCCATATGTATTGCATGAACAAAACTCATATCCAGGAATTGTAACAAAAATTTTTAGTCAAAATGCTAAAGCAGTCTTCTTAGGGTTTAAGAATGCAGGTAAATATTTAAACAAAACAAATACTATTTTTACTGGCAATCCAGTTCTTATTAGTGAAAATGAAAAAATTAATATTAATAAGCAAAATCATTTAAAAACATTATTGGTTTTTGGTGGAAGTCAAGGTTCAAAATTTCTTAATGAAAAAATTAAGATGGCATTGGAAAATGATAAACTAGATTTTATCAATTTAGTATGGATAGTTGGTAAGAATAATTATGAATGTTTAAAACATCTTATGAAAAAAAATATAATTATCTATGATTATTGCAATGAAATGTCCTCATTGTATCAAAACGTTGATTTTGTGCTTTCAAGATCAGGAGCTATGACAATTGCTGAACTAATAAAATTTGAAAAACCTTCAATATTAGTTCCATTTAAATTTTCATCAGAAGATCATCAATACTTTAATGCAAAATTCCTTCAAGATAATCTGTGTTCTAAGTTAATTGAGGAAGATGATTTCAATGAACAGACTTTTATATCAACTTTAAAACATTTATCTCAAGATGATAGAATTCTATTTTCCATGAAAAACAATTTTAAGAATATTGTTATTCCTGATACTTTATCAATTATCTCAAATTATATTTTGGAGAAGAAGTATGCTTTATAGTATTAAAAAAGTACATCTTATAGGTATAGGAGGAATTGGAATGAGTGGAATAGCTGAGCTATTAAAGAACAAGGAGTTTATAGTTTCAGGTTCCGATATAGCTGATTCTCCGAATGTTAAAAGATTAAAGGATTTAGGAGTAAATATTTCTATTGGCCATAATAAAAATAATATATCAAATGCTGAACTCGTAATATATTCTGATGCTATTCCCAAAAATAATGTAGAGTTAATCGAAGCTTTATCAAAAAAAATATTAGTTTATTCACGAGCAAGAATGATTTCTGAAATAGCTAAATTAAACAATTCTACTATTGCAATTTCTGGAACACATGGTAAAACAACCACAACATCAATGATTGGAACTGTTTTAAAAGCTGTCAATTTAGATCCCACAATTATTGTTGGCGGTGTTGTTAAATCTCTTGAGTCTAATTCAGTTTTGGGTAGCGGTGATACTTTTGTTGTTGAAGCTGATGAGTATAATAAAAGCCTACTTCATTTAAGCCCTACAATTGCAGTTATTAATAATATTGATTTTGAACACATAGAATGTTACAAAGACCTTGACGATCTTAAACATACATTTATTCAATTTGCAAATTCAATTCCGTTTTATGGAAATGTTTGTGTATGTAAAGATTCAATTAATGTTGCATCTATATTATCAAAAATAGATAAACCTATAATGACTTACGGAATAGAAAGTGAAAATATTGATATTAAAGCTGAAAATTTACAGCAGGCAAATGGTTGTATTTCATTTGATGTAGTTGTAAAAGATCAAAAATTTTCTGTGAATCTATCTATACCGGGCAAATATAATGTGTATAATGCTCTTGCAGCAATTTCAGTTTGTGAAACAATGGGAATAGATATAGAAAGTGCATGTAAAGCACTTAGCGCTTTTAGTGGCGTTAAGCGAAGATTTGATATAAAAACAAATAAAGATATAATGATTATTGATGATTATGCACATCATCCTGTTGAAGTTCAAAATGTTATTGAAACAGTTAAAAGTAATTGGAATAGAAATTTAAATGTAATATTTCAACCTCATCTTTTTTCAAGAACAAAAGAATTTTATAAGGATTTTGCAAAAGCTTTAATGAGTGCTGACAACGTTATAATAACTGAAATTTTTGCATCAAGAGAAAAAGAAGATAATTCAACAAATTCATTTTTAATAATTGATGAAATGATAAAACAGAATCACAGGAATGTTTCATATATCCCATTAGAAGAGATTGTTGAAAAAATAAAGTCAATAGCAGTCAAAGGAGATATTTTTTTAACAATGGGCGCTGGAAATATTTGGAGACATGCTGAAGAATTGGGAAAACATTTTAATGATTGAAAAAATTATGAAAAAAATTAATAATGAGACATCTTCATTATGTTTAATGAATGAATCTCTTAAAAAACATACTACTTATGGTATAGGCGGTCCTGCAGATTTGATGATTTTTCCTAAAAGCAAACAGGACTTAATTAAAGTAGTTAAAATAATTAATGAAAATAAACTTGAATTAACAATTATTGGTTCAGGTTCAAATGTGCTTGTAAGTGACAAAGGAATTAGAGGAGCAGTAATTTCTTTAAAAAATTCATTAAAAAAAATCGAGGTTTCAAATAATATTTTGTATGCTGAATGTGGTACTATGCTTGGAAAAATTGTAAAGCATGCAGTTAAAAATAATTTAATTGGTTTAGAAAATCTTAATGGGGTTCCAGGTACATTAGGAGGAGCTTTAATAATGAATGCAGGTGCCTGGGGTGGAGAGATTTCAGAAAATCTAATACACGTTGAACTAATAAATTCAAAAAATGAGATTAATAAAATTCTAAAAAAAGATTTAAATTTTTCATACAGAGAATCATCATTTCATAAAGATGATATATTTTTATCAGCAAAATTTAACCTTAAAAAAGCAGATGAAAATATTATAAATGAAAACTTTGTAAAGGCTCAAACTGGTAGAAAAAAATCACAACCATTAAATCAACGATCAGCTGGTAGTTTGTTTAAAAATCCTAAAAATTATTCAGCTGGAAAGCTTTTGGACGATGCAGGTTTGAAAGGGCATACTATTGGAGATGCAAAAATATCTGAAAAACATGCAAATTTTTTTATAAATATTGGTAGTGCTACATCAAATGAAATGCTGCAGCTAATAAAGAAGGCTCACGGAGAAGTTATGAAAAGATTTAAGGTAAATCTTTCACTTGAGGTGAAGTTGATGGGTTTTAGTGAAGATGAAATTGAGGGCTTATGTTAAATAAATTATATAAATCTTTAATTAGTGCAATATTGTTTATTATAACAATATTTGGTCTTTGTGCCTTGTCATTAAATTGGGCAAACATTAAAAAAATATATCAAATTGACAAAGTTAATATTTATGGAACCAATTTTTTTGATCAAACAATAATTGAAAAAAAAAGTGATGATTTAAAATCATATAATATTTTTGATAAGGAATTAAAAAATTATAAAAATGAAATATTAAAGTTTGACCATATCATAGATTGTAAAATTTCAAGAAAATTTCCATCTCAAATTGATATCATAATATACGAAAGAGAACCTGTAGCATTAATTAGTAGTAACGAATTAATAATTTTAGATTCCGAAGGTGTGTGTTTACCAGTTGAATATTGCGATCTATCATTGCCAATACTAAGTAATTTTAAATCAAATCCTGAATTGTACCCAAAGGGTTCAAAAACTGCATCAACTAATGTATTAAATTCAATTTCTATAATAAAATTTACAAAAGATAATTTTTCAAAAATCTATGATAATATATCAGAATTTGTTTTTAATGAAGATAGTGAATATGAAATTATTTTAAAGAATGGTAAAACCAGAATATTTTTAGGATCTAAAAAGCTTTCAGAAAAAATAAAATATTTAAATTCATTTGAAAAAGCTTTAAAAGAGGAGAAAAATATTACAGACTTTAAATACATCGATTTAAGATTTAATGGTCAAATAATTGCAAAAGAAGCATAATGAGAAACAAAATTCAAATAGCGTTTGATTTAGGATCATATAGCATTAAAAGTGCTGTTGGAAGAATTTTACCAGATGGAAAAATTGAAGTTTTATCTATTGCTGAAATTCCAAGTAAAAGTATTGATTGTGGAGATATTGTAGATAAACATTTATTGCTTTCCCATCTTGAAATTCTCATAGAGAAAATGGAAAAAGATGCCAAAATAAATATTGATGAAGATGCATGGGTATCAGTTTCTGGAAGAGGAATTAGATCAATAAATTCATCAACAAGAATTCGTTCCAGAGAAGGTACAGATTTCGAAATAGATGAGGAAATAAAGCAAAAACTTCTTAATCAATGCTCTGATATTCAAGTTTCATCTGATAGATATGTTTTACATAATATTGAACAAGGATACTTTATTGAAAGCTCTCCATTAATTAGAAATCCAATTGGGATGGTTGGTAAGTCAATTGATGCCAAAGCTCATATCATTCATGTAAGAAATTTTAATCTTTCTCAACTGGATTATTGTTTTAATGAAGACTTGGGAATTGAACCGTTTCCTGTGTTTGATGGATATGCTGCTTCATGTTCAAATCTTACTCGAGATGAGAAGGAATTAGGAATTATTTTTGTAGATATTGGAGCAGATAAAACCAATATATTAATTTTTAAAGATAATTATTTAATACACTCCAAAGTTGTACCTTTAGGATCTAGGTTGGTAACTAATGACATAGCTGCATACTTGCAGACATCAATTAAAGAAGCTGAGAGAGTAAAAATAGAAAATGTTTCTGCATTTTCAGATTTTTCAGACGAATCAAAAGTTTTTGAGGTTGAAATTCCTAATGATGATTTAAAGAAAAATGTCAATGAAAGAGAAATTTCAAAAATAGTTGAATTAAGATTTGAAGATATAATTGATCAAATAGGAATTCAAATAAAGAATATAGGAAAATCAGTTAGTGATTTTAAATCAGGAATTAAAATATCTGGAGGTGGATCTAAAATTAGAAATCTAGATTTACTTTTTAAGAAGCACTTTCCTGATGTTCCAGTAGATCTAATAAAGGTTAATAATATTATTTATAAGCAAAATCTTGAGGATAAAAGAGAATTTATTACACTTTTTGGTCTTTTATCTTGGCCAAAATTTAATATAGAAGACAAGTCTTCATCTTTAATGATTAAAGATGTTAGCAGCATTAAAAAAAGTATTTCTACGCTTTTAAAAAATATTTTTGAATAAATTTGGTTGGCTACCATAAAAAAAGATAGCTCCTGATTTCAAAGAAATTGGGAGCATCTTTTAACCTTTGCTATCTATCTCGGTTCTATTAAATTCTGAACTATGACAAACTTTTGGGAAGATTTAAAAAAAAATATAACTGAGTGGAGCATTGTTGCATCTGAAAAAGCTGAGGAATTCACTCATACAAGTAAGTTAAGAATAGACGTACTTCAGCTTGAAAGAAAATTGTCTAGCCTTTATGTTAAGTTAGGCTTATATGTATTTTCAAAAACTAAAGAAAAGAATGTTTTGAACTTTGTTGGAGATAAAAAATACCTTTCCATTATAGATAGTATTGAATCTATAAAATTAAAAATTTCCGAAATTAAAAGAGAGATTAATCACGAAAATGATTTAGAAAAAAAAGAGATAAAAGACAATGAATAAAAATAAGTTTTCTTTTCAATTTCTATCGTCAGATAGACTTCATCAAATAAATTTTTCTTTATCAAATTTTCTTATTTTCCTAGGAATGTTTACTGCTGCGTTTGTTGCACTAAATTACTCTTTATCATTAAGATTTTCAGACGATTATTATAAGGTAAAGCTTAAGGAAACTGATGAAAAATACTCCGAAGTTTCTCAAGAATTACTAAATAAAATTGCCAAACTTGAAAATGAATTGAAGTTAATTGAAGAAAAAGATTCTGAATTAAGAACATATGCCACATTAGCGCCATTAAGTGATGATGTTAAAGCACAGGGCGTTGGTGGTTCTTCTGAAAAAGTTTTATCTATTGATGAGGTTGATGATAGTACTATAATGATGCTTAAAGATAGAGTTGACTCACTGGCTTTTGCAGTAAATATTCAAAAAGATAGTTATAATACAATTTTTAATAAGATTAAATCGAATGAAAAAATGTATAAACATATACCTTCAATATCACCTGTTAAAGGTTATATAGGTTCAAAGTATGGATATAGAACCGATCCTATTGACGGAAAAAGAAGAATGCATTCTGGTCTTGATTTCCCAGTTAATTTAAACACAGATGTAGTTGCAACTGGAGATGGAATTGTTACTAAAGCACAGTATGATTCGGGGTGGGGAAGATATATAAAAATTGATCATGGATATGGATATGAAACAGTTTATGCTCATTTATGGAAAATTAATGTTAAAAAAGGTCAGAAAGTTAAGCGCGGTGATAAGATAGGAAAATCTGGAAATAGCGGAAGAGCTGCTGGTTTTCATTTACATTATGAAGTTCATAAAAATAATAAGACGGTCGATCCACTGAACTATTTCTTTACAGGTTATATTGATTAATGAATTCTTCAATAATAAAGAAATTTGCCTTAGAAACCTACGGCTGTCAAATGAATGTCGCAGATTCAGAGCTTGTTGAGGGTATTTTGACAAACCTTGGTCTTGAAAAGACTGCTGATTATAATGAAGCAGATGCAATTTTCTTAAATACATGTGCTATCAGAGAGAATGCTGAAACTAAAGTTCATTCAAAGCTTGGTAATCTTCATAAAATAAAACTTAATAAGCCTCACTTAATTATTGGCGTGTTAGGTTGTATGGCTCAAAACTTAAAAGATGATCTTCTAAAAAATAAACCATATGTAGATATTATCCTTGGTCCTGATTCTTATAGAAAAATTCCTGATTTAATTAATAGACATGTCAAAGATAATAAGAGTATTGTCGATACTAAGCTTTCAAGATACGAGGTTTACGAAAATCTATTTCCTAGCAGAGGAGATACATTCAATGCCTGGGTTTCTATTATGCGAGGATGTGATAAGTTTTGTTCATTTTGCATAGTTCCATTTACCAGAGGAAGAGAGCGTAGTAGAAGTGTAGAAAGTGTAGTTGAAGAAGTTAAAAAGGCTGTTGATCAAGGCTTTGTAGAAATTACTCTTCTTGGACAAAATGTTAATTCTTACAATTTTGAGGGTAAATC
>MDTA01163120.1_pt1 | contig 16327 bp, 16 predicted proteins | sample 811151 | NCBI WGS metagenome assembly MDTA01 (sample SAMN05326648, study PRJNA326480) | marine metagenome | isolation source: seawater | place: Indian Ocean: South | collected 2010 | reverse complement strand
TTTCTAATTCGGTTGTCATTTTATCACTGTTTGTAATAAAATATGGCGATAGATAACCTCTATCAAACTGCATACCTTCAACAACATCTAACTCAGTTTCAATTCCTTTATTTTCTTCAACAGTAATAACACCTTCATTTCCAACTTTTTGCATTGCTTTTGAAATCATACTTCCAATTTCTTTATCACCATTTGCAGAAATGGTTCCTACTTGTGCTATTTCATCACTGTCTTTTACTTTTTTTGCAGAAGATACTAAGTTTTGTTTTACAACGTCAACAGCTGCATCTATCCCTCTTTTTACATCCATAGGATTCATTCCTGCTGTAACATATTTAACACCCTCTCTTACTATAGCTTGAGCCAAGATAGTTGCTGTTGTAGTTCCATCTCCAGCTTCATCATTAGTTTTACTTGCAACTTCTTTTAACATTTGTGCGCCCATGTTTTCAAATTTATCTTCAAGGTCAATTTCTTTTGCGACTGAAACACCGTCCTTAGTAATTCTAGGAGCACCGTATGATTTATCCATCACCACATTTCTTCCTTTAGGTCCCAAAGTTACTTTTACTGTATCAGCTAGGATATTTACGCCTCTTATCATTGCGGCTCTTGCTTCTGCATCAAATTTAACAATCTTTGCCATTTTGTTTCTCCTTTAAATTAAATTATTTCCCAGAAATACCCATAATGTCAGACTCTTTCATTATGCTGTATTCTTTGCCATCAATTTTAACTTCAGTTCCTGACCATTTTCCAAATAATACTTTATCTCCAATTTTTACATCCATTGGAATTATCTTTCCATCTTCAGTTTTTGCTCCACCCCCAATAGCAACAACTTTGCCTTCTTGGGGTTTTTCTTGAGCTGTATCAGGTATTATTATTCCTCCAGCAGTTTTTTCGCTACTATCTAAAACCTCGATTAGAACACGATCGTGTAACGGTCTAAATTTCATAAATTCTCCTTTATAGATATGAGCTTCATATAGAGATTGGCTATACTATTTCAAGATATAGATAGAAATAAGTTCATTAAAAAATAAAGGAATTTGAGGATTTTTTGGTTTATAGATTATTTAAATGACTAAAAATTTAGATAAAGAGGGGCTTAGCTCAATAGTGAATAACTATCATTTGTTCTATATAGATCTATGGTGAGTTATCCACAATGGAGTAAAATTACACAGCGAAGCTATTAATACTTTAAAGCAAATATCAAAGATGGATAAGGATTACGTTCTTTTAACAAATGCTCCTAGGCCAAACAGTGCTGTAAAAAATTTTTTAGAAAAAATGGGTATGGAAAAAGAAATTAGAAATCATGTTTTCACATCTGGAGAGGCGGCATTAAATTATCTAAATAAAAATCTTAATAATAAAACATTTTTTCATATAGGTCCTCCAAGAGATTTCGATTTATTTAATGATTTCAAAAAATTAAAAGGTTCTAATATTGATCAGTGTGACTATATTTTATGTACAGGATTATTTGAAGATCGAGAGAAAGACTTAAATTTTTACAAAGATTTTTTAGAAAAAAATTTAGAAAAAAAAATGATTTGTACAAATCCTGATTTGATTGTTGATAGAGGAGATATTAGAGAGCTCTGCGCAGGATCGGTTGCTATGGTTTTTGAAAAGATGGGAGGAGAAGTGGTATATTTTGGAAAACCATATCCAGAGGTTTATAATCTTTCGATTGATAACAAAAATAAGAAAATACTTTCGATAGGCGATAACTTAAACACTGACATAAAGGGGGCTAATTTGTTAAACTATGATTCATTGATAATTTCAAATGGAATCCATAAAAATGAAATTAAAAAAAATGGTATCGAACAAACAGCTAAATCGTACGAAACAATTTGTAATTTTATTCAATCGGAACTTAAATGGTGAAAGTCTTAAAAATTTATAAAAATTTTTCTATTAAATCTAATCATAAGAATTCAATAATATTGATTGGCAATTTTGATGGACTTCACTTAGGCCATCAAAAATTATTTAACTTAGCTGGAAAGTATAAAAAAAAGTATTTCAAAAAAATTGGAGTTTTAACTTTTGAACCAATGCCAAAAATGTATTTCAATCCTTTCAAAAAAAATTTTAGATTATCTAATCAAAATCAAAAAATAAGTTATTTAAAAAAAATGGATGTTGATTTTATAATAATTAAGAAATTTAATAGAAAATTTTCTAAGATTAAATCAGTTGATTTTATTAATAAGATATTGGCAAAAAAACTAAATGCTAAATTTATTTTTGTGAGCAATAATTTCAGATTTGGAAACAAAAGAGAGGGTGATGTAAGACAGCTTATTAAATTTGAAAAACAACATGATTTTGAAATAGTAAAACCAAAACCACTATTTAATCAAAAAAAAATTGTTTCATCCTCACTGATAAGAAATCTTTTACAAAAAGGAAAATTAGATAGAGCAAATATTCTTTTGAATAAAAAGTGGTCTATTGAGGGAAAAGTTCAAAGAGGAAGACAGGTAGGAAAAAAAATTGGTTTTCCAACAGCTAATATCGATATCAAAAATTATATTTTAGCACACCCAGGTGTTTATGCAGTAAGAGTTAAAATTCAAAAAAGTTCTAAATATTTAAAAGGAATAGCAAATCTAGGTTACAGACCAACATTCAATGAAAAAAAATTATTATTAGAGGTCCATTTATTTAATTTTTCTGGAAATTTATATAATAAGTATTTAACAGTAGAATTTTTAAAATTTCTTAGAAAAGAAAAAAGATTTAAAAATATAGATCAGTTAAAAAAACAAATTAATATTGACTTGAAAAAAGCAAAAAAAATAAAATGAGTAAAGCCCAGATAAATCTTCCTAAAACAGCATTCTCTATGAAAGCTAATTTACCGACGAGGGAACCTCAAATTTTGGAATATTGGAAAAAAATTGATCTTTATAAAGAACTAAGAAATTTAGGAAAAGGTAAAAAAAAATTTATTCTCCATGATGGCCCTCCCTATGCAAATGGCAACATTCATATGGGAACTGCACTTAATAAAATTCTTAAGGACATAATTGTTAAATTTCATCAAATGGATGGTAAAGATTCAGTTTATGTACCAGGTTGGGATTGTCATGGTTTACCAATTGAGTGGAAAATAGAAGAACAATATAAAAAAAATAAAAAAAATAAGAATGAGGTTCCAGTTGTTGAATTTAGAAAAGAATGCAGATCATTTGCTGAGAAATGGATAGATATCCATAAAGAACAATTTAAAAGATTAGGTGTAGTTGGTGATTGGGAAAATTATTATTCAACAATGAGCTATGATGCAGAGGCTCAGATAGTAAGAGAGTTAGGAAAATTTTTAAAGGATGGAAGTTTATATAGAGGATTTAAACCTGTTTTATGGTCTACAGTTGAAAAAACAGCTTTAGCAGATGCAGAAGTTGAATACCAAGACCATAAATCAGAGACTATATATACATGTTTCCCTGTAAAATCGTCTAATATTAAAAATCTTAAAAATTCTAATATTGTAATTTGGACTACTACTCCGTGGACAATACCAGCTAACAAAGCGTTAGCTTATAATGCTAGCTTGGATTATTTATTAGTTGAAATAAATGATGATGGTGATTTTAAAGATAAAAAGATTATTGTTGCAGAGGCTTTATTAGATAATTTTATTAAAGAATGTGAAATTAAAAGTTTTAAAAAGTTAGAAAAATTTAAAGGTAAAGATTTTAAAAATACCATTTGTAATCATCCATTTCTAGATTTGGGATATGAACATGATATACCAATGTTGGAAGCAAATTTTGTAACAACTGAGCAAGGAACAGGCATAGTTCATTGCGCACCAAGTCATGGACCAGACGATTTTAACCTGTGTTTAAATAATGGTATTAAAGCAATAGAGACAGTTGATGGTGATGGTAAATATACAAAAAACGTATTATTATTTGAAGGGATCCATATTTTTAAAGCCAATCCATTAGTTATTGAAAAACTTAAAGAGCAAAAAAAACTTTTAAAAAATAGTGAACTTGTACACTCTTACCCTCATTCTTGGAGATCAAAAGCGCCATTAGTGCATAGAGCAACACCCCAATGGTTTATTTCTATGGAGAGTCGTAAACTTAGGGATAAAGCTTTAAAAGCGATAGAGGAAACAACTTTTTATCCAAGCAAGGGAAAAGAAAGATTAAAATCAATGATAGAAAATAGACCAGACTGGTGTGTATCAAGACAAAGAGTTTGGGGAGTTCCTTTACCAATTTTTGTACACAAAAAAACAAAAAAAGTTTTAATTGATGACGAAGTTATAGAAAATATAGCAAAAATTTATGAGAAAGAGGGATCTGATTGTTGGTTTTCCGATGACCCAAAAAAATTTTTAGGAACAAAATATAGAGAAGAAGATTATGATAAATTAAGTGATATTGTTGAGGTATGGTTCGACAGTGGTTCAACGCATTCTTTTGTATTAGAAAAAAGAGAGGATTTGAAATGGCCTGCTTCAATGTATTTAGAAGGATCAGATCAACATAGAGGCTGGTTTCATTCTTCATTGTTAGAGTCTTGTGGAACGAGAGGTCGGGCTCCTTTTGAGTCTATTTTATCCCATGGATTCGTTGTAGATGGCAAAGGTCTTAAAATGTCAAAATCTTTGGGAAATGTTTTAGCCCCAGAAGATATTTTAAAAAAATATGGTGCAGACATTCTTAGAATTTGGGTTTCTGCATCAAATTATGAGGAAGATTTAAGAATTGATTATTCTATTTTAGACCAACATGCAGAGTCTTATAGAAAGATAAGAAATACATTTAGATATTTGTTAGGTAATTTAAATGATGAGTTTAGTAAAATTGATAAGGAAAATCTCGAAGTTGATAGTCTACCTGAGCTTGAGCAGTATATGTTACATAGACTTTATCTACTTGATACTAATTTTAAGAAATCTTTTAAAAAATATGATTTTCATAATTTATATAAAGAACTTCTAAATTTTTGTACTATTGATTTATCCTCTTTTTATTTTGATATAAGAAAAGATACTTTGTATTGTGATCCAATTACATCAAAAAAAAGGAAAGATTGTCTAAAAGTACTTAATGTAGTTTTAGATTATCTTTTAAAATGGTTCGCTCCTATTTTATCTTTTACTTGTGAAGAAATATATCAGTTATTAAATGTTACGAACAAAAGTATTCATTTAGAAAAATTTAATGAAACATCAAAGAAATTTGAAAATTTAGAATTAAATAAAAAATGGAAAGAATTAAAGAATATCAGAGAAATTTGTAATAATAGTATTGAGCAAAAAAGAGCAAATAAGGAAATAGGTTCAAGTTTAGAGGCAAATTTAATAATTGAGTTAGATGAAAAAAGTTTTGTGAAATTTAAAGGTACAGATTTTTCTGAGATTTGTATAACTTCAAGTGTAGTTGTTAAAAAATCTCCAAACGATAAAATTAATGTTATCACAGAAAAAGCAAAAGGCTTAAAATGTCCAGTATGTTGGAAAATTAGCACTTCTGCTTGTATTAGGCATAGCAAATAAACTTAAAGTGAAAATAATATTTAATAACAAATATATTTTATTAACTTTGTTTTCATTTATTTTTCTAATGGATAGGATTTCAAAATATTTGATAATAAAGGAAGCAGCTAAAACTGGTAAAAATAAAATCTATGAGTCTACTTATGTAAATTTAGAATTAATTTGGAATAAAGGAATAGCTTTTGGATTATTATCATTCTCATCAAGTTATAGCTATAATATCATAAGTTTTGTAATATTTATTATAATAATAATATTATTAATTTTCATATTTAGGACTAAAAGTTTTGAAAAGATATGTTTTGTTATGATAACTGGTGGTGCAATTGGAAATTTATATGATAGGGTATTTTTTAGATCAGTGCCTGATTTTATAGATTTACATATAAATAATTTTCATTGGTTTATTTTTAATATTGCCGATATATTTATTACAATAGGTGTTGTTGGCCTTATTTATTTTGAGATATATTTAAAAAAAAAAGATGTATAAAATATTATTATTATTTCTAATTTTTCTTTTTCTATCAAATTGTCAAAATGTAAGGGAAGGTTTAAGTTTGAAAAAAAAAGAAAATATTGATGAATTTTTAATAAAAAAAAAGAACCCATTAGTATTACCTCCTGAATTTTCAAAACTTCCTAAACCATTGGATCAAAGTGAAAATGAAAATATTGGAAAAAAAAATGATGAAATAGATTTATCTGGAGTTTTAAAAGAAAATAAAGATTTACAAATAAAGAATGAAAACACAGACTTAGAAAAATCAATCCAAGATATCATTAAGAAAAAATGATTTTAACAAAAAATATCGTTTTTAAAAATTTTACTAAGGTTAAAAAAGATAAAATTTTAAAAAAAAAGTTATATGATATTTTGAATAATAAAAATGAAATATTAAAATCTTTAAGTAAAGACTACAAATATTCATACTCAAAAAAATTTATAAATTTTTTTAAGAAAAAATTTTTACGTGTAAGATTAATAGGAATTGGTGGTTCAATTTTAGGCACTAAAGCCATATGTAGATTTTTGGCCCATAAAGTAAAAAAAGAAATTTTTTTTGTTGATAATTTAATACCAAAACAAACTTTAAATCCTGAAGACAAAAATACTTTAAATATTATAGTTTCGAAATCTGGAAATACATTAGAGACAGTTTTGAATACAAATTTTTTTATTAAAAAAAAATCCAAGAATATTTTTATAACTGAAAATAAAGATAATTATTTGAGAAAGTTAGCTTTTAAATTAAAATCTGAAATAATAGATCATAACAACTATATAGGCGGAAGGTATTCAGTGCTATCAGAAGTAGGAATGTTACCTGTTAGCTTAATAGGTCTTAATGAAAGAAAATTTAAACAATTTGATAATTTAATAAAAAATAAGAATTTTCTTAATAGTTTAATAATTAATACATCAAATATAATTTATTTTTTAAAAATCAAAAAATTTAATTCTGTGATTTTAAATTATGATGAATTATCTAATGATTTTTTCAAGTGGTACCAACAACTTGTTGCCGAAAGCTTAGGAAAAAAAAATAATGGTGTTTTACCCATTATTTCTACAATGCCTAAAGACAACCATAGTTTGATGCAACTTTATCTTGATGGACCCAAGAATAACTTTTTCACTTTTTTTAATGTTGTAGAAAAAAAATTTGATAAAGTGAATAATAATTATATTTTGCAAATGAACAACTTTTTGAAAAATAAAAATTTCTTTGACATATTGAATTCTAAAAAAAGAGCTTCTGAGAATGTTTTTTTTAAAAACAAACTTCCATTTAGAAGCTTTAAAATATTAAATAGAAATGAAGAAGCTCTAGGAGAGCTTTTCACTTTTTTTATTTTAGAGACAATTTTAATTGCAAGAGCTTTAAAATTAAATCCATATAACCAGCCTGCAGTTGAGCTTATTAAAAAGGATACGAAAAAAATTTTACAAGACTTTTAGTTTCCTATTATTATTCTTGAAATTCCATATAAACGTTGATCAATAATTTTGAGTTTATTGGTAAGTTCTAAATTATCCTTTTTATGTCTATGGGTAATAATAATCCCATTTTTAGTTAGTAACTTATGCTCCAATATATGATTAATCAAAAGATTAATTTTTTTTTCCCTAAATGGTGGGTCTAAAAATACTATATCTATTTTTTCTTTATTTTCAAAATTTGTTTCAAAATATTTGAAGCAATCTTTTTCAATCAAGATACACTTTTTTTCACATTTTAAAATAATTATATTTTTTTTTAATATCTTTAATGTTTCAAAATAATTTTCAACAAAAGTCACTTTCTTAGCTTCTCTTGAGATACATTCTAATCCAAATGAACCTGATCCAGAAAATAAATCTAGAACATTGGAGTCTTTAATTTTGATATTGAATTTATTTGAATTCTCAATAAGGTTAAAAATAGATTCTTTAACCAAGTCTCTTAGAGGTCGAGTATGTTTGGTTTTTGGAAAAAAAATTTTTTTACCTTTATAATTTCCGGCAATAATTCTCATTTATTTAATCAATAACTTTAAAACCTATATCTTTTCTAAAATATCCATTTTTCCAATTTAGTTTTTTCAATAATTGAATACCTTTATTTCTTCCCTCTTTAAATTCATTACATAGGATAACAAAGTTTAAAACTCTACCACCATTGGAAATTATTTGTGATCCTTTAAGGATTGTTCCAGCATGAAAAAGATAATCTTTATTATTTAGTTTTAATTTATCTATGTTTGTTATCTCAATATTGTTATTATATTTATCTGGATAACCTTTTGAGCAAAGCACAATACAAATTGATTTATCATTATACCATTCAATTGATTTTGAATCTAATTCTTCATTTATACAAGCAATAATAATTTCAGCAAAATCTGATTTAAGTCTAGGCAGTATAGTTTGACATTCTGGATCACCCATTCTCACATTAAATTCTATTAAGTATGGTTCTCCTTTAACAATCATTAAACCTGCATACAAAAATCCACTATAAGAAATATTCATTCTATTCAAACCTTTTAAAGTTGGTTTGATAATTCTATTAATTATTTTTTCATCCAAATCCTGACTTTCTAATCTAGATGGACTATAGGCTCCCATTCCGCCAGTATTTTTTCCTTTATCACCTTCACCTACTCTTTTATGATCCTGAGCAGTTCCAAATTTTTTATAAGTTTTACCATCACTTATTATAAAAAAACTCATTTCTTCTCCTTCAAGAAATTCCTCAATTAAGACCGTGTCTGCTTTTCCAAATTTACCATTAAATATTTCATTAACAGCATCTAGGGACTGTTCAATATTATCACAAATGTATACCCCTTTACCTGCTGCCAACCCATCTGCCTTAATCACTATTGGATGATTTGAACTATCAAGAAATTTTTTTGCTTCTTTGAAGCTTTTAAATACTCCATATTTAGCTGTTGGAATATTATTATCTTTACAAAGTTTTTTTGTAAAAATTTTTGAACCTTCCAATTTAGATGCATTTTTATTGGGCCCAAAAACTTTAATATTGTTTTCTTTTAAAAAATCTACAATACCTTCCACCAAGGGTTTTTCTGGTCCGACAACTACAAAATCTATTTTTGACTTGAAAATAAAATCTTTTAATAATTCAAAATTATTTATATCTATATTAACGTTTTCAGAAATACTTTCTGTGCCAGCGTTTCCTGGTAAAGTATAAATTTTAGAAATTTTTTTTGATTTTCTAAACATTTCACATAATGCATGTTCTCTTCCACCATTTCCTAAAATTGCAACTTTCATAAAAGAATGTATAAACTAAAAATGTTTAAAAAATTAGCTAAATTAAAATATTTACCCAACAATTTTCAAGTAATTGAAGACGGAGATTATGTTATATGCGCCATATCTCAAAAAAAAATATCACTTAAAAAATTAAATTATTGGAACGTTGATTTACAAGAGGCTTATTTTTCTGCAAAAGAGGCTCAAGAAAAAAGGGAAATTCTTGAAAAAAAATAATTTATTTCCAGCGGTCATGTGACCAAATCCATTGATCAGGATTTTTTATAATCATTCTTTCTAATATTTTATTCAATTTTAATGATATTTCTTGTACAGACAAATTATTGTCAAACTTTATAGGCTCTTCAATTGACAATTTAAAAAAAACCTTTTCATATCTTTCAACATATACTGGCACTATTTTACATCCATATTTTTTAATTAGTTGCGCTGGTATAGTTGTAGTTTTTGCTGGTTTTTTAAATAAATCTATATTTTCTCCTTCACTTACCCTTTGGTCAATCATTAATGCTACTGAAAAATTTTTTTTAAATAAATCAATTAGTTTTCTTGTTCCACTTTTGCCTTTTTCAATTTGATTTTTACAGATATATTTTTTTCTAATATTTTCCATTATTAAATTTAAAAATGGATTATTTAAAGGTCTGTAAATAGCACACAAATTTATACCTGCTCTTTCAATCTCCATTGCCATGATTTCAAAATTATTAAAATGTCCAGATATAAAAACAACCTGTTCATTCTTTTTTTTAATTTCATCTAAAAAATGCAATCCATCTATTTTTAGAAATTTTGCGAGTTTTTTTTTTCTAAAATCTTTTAAATAAATATATTCTGATAATATTCTTCCATAATTACCCCACATATTACTTATTATTTCTTCCCTTTCTTTTTCTGATTTTCCAATATTTGAGTTTTGAAGATTAAATTTAATTTTTGAGTTTGATCGAAAAATTGGGCCAAATCTTTTTCCAATAATCTCTCCTAAGTTAGAAGAATTTCTATAACCTAAAAACTTTAAAATTAAAAAAAAAGTTATTATAATTATAAATTGAATAAAATATTTTATAAGTTTCATAAACTTTCTTTAATTAACTTTTTAAATTCATCTTCTTTTTCAATTTTTAAATCAACATTTATGCACTCAAAGTTAAATTTTTGATGATCTTTAATTCTATAGTAATCTTTTTCAGTTGTAACAATTTTAGTTGATTTATCTCCAATAATTTTTATAAAATCTTCATCTGTATATTCATAATGATCTGGAAATGAATAAGTCTTTTTTATTTTTATATTATTGTCTCTCAATAAATCAAAAAAGTTATTAGGATTTCCGATACCTGCAAAAGCTATAACTTCAATGTTCTCAATTTTTTTTATATTTCTTATTTTATATTTAGAGTAGAATATTGGTATTTTTTTATCTTTAGTAATTTTATTAATTTTATGCTCAAATTCTAAATTTTTTTCTCCATTTATCATTATACAATTTGATCTTAAAATAGAACTTAAAGGTTCTCGCATAGGGCCAGACGGTATTATAAAACCATTTCCAACTTGTTGTTTTGAATTAAAACATAATATGGAAAAATCTTTTTTTACAGAAAAATCCTGAAACCCATCATCTAAAATAATTGTATCATGTTTGTGAGATATACTAAGATTAATTGATTGAGATCTATTTTTTTCATAATAGGTCTTCCCAGTTTTTTTTAAGATATTAATTTCATCTTTCACATATTCATAGTTTTTTTTGATAAAAGCAGGATTTTTACCAAATGATTTAGTTATTTTATAAATTTCTCTAACCAAAGGTGTCTTACCCGTACCACCAATATAAATATTTCCAACACAAATAATTGGAATAGAAAATTTTTTACGTTTTTTTGAAATTTTGATCAAAAAGCTCAAAAGTAGATAGATAGCTGAAAAGGGTAACAATATTGTTGACCAAAAAGATCCTTTTTTGTAATCCCAAAATTTTGGTTTGCTTACCAACCTATTAAATAAATGACTCAATTTCCTTTACACTTTTTTTTAAAATTTTATTCCCAATCACTTTTATTTTGTTATTTTTTTTATACTTACGATTGTGTGAACTTAGCATTTTATTAAGCTTATTATATAAACTATTTTCATCAGCTACCTTAATTGCAATTTTTTGATTGTTTAGATATTTATAAATTTCCTTAAAATTTGATATTTTAGGACCATGAAAAATCCTACAATTTTGTCTAGCTGGTTCAAGTGGATTTTGTCCACAATCAACTAAAAATGATTTCCCCATGAAAACATTTTTACAAATATCAAAGAATAAACCTGTTTCACCATATGAGTCTACAAGATATATATTTGTTTTTGTATCAATTTTTTTTTTTGATTTGTGTAAATGAAAATTTAAATTAAGATCTGATAATTCTTTAATAATACTATCTACTCTATAAGTATGTCTTGGAATTATGATTAATAATAAGTTTTTATATCTAGTTAGAAGTCTTTTGTGAATTTTTGCACAAATTTTTTCTTCACCAGGATGAGTACTTACAGAACACCATGTTTTTTTGTGTTTGATAAACTTTTTTAAATCTGAACTAAGTTTACTACTATTTGTATCATTTTGTGCAAATTTAAGATTTCCAATGAATTTAATCCTTTTAACATCAAATTTCTTTAAAAATTTTTCAGACTCTATATTTTGTGGATATGTTTGATCAAATGACTGAAAAAGATTTTTTGAAAAAGATCCCAACTTTTTCCATTTTTGAAATGATTTATAAGACACTCTTGCATTTAATAATATTTTTGAAATTTTTCTTTTATTCAAATTTATGATCATGTTAGGCCATATTTCTGAGTCAACAAATATTGCTAAATTTGGTTTCCAATGGTTTAAAAATCGCTCAACAAAATAATTATTATCTATTGGATAAAATTGGTGAACAGTTTTTTTAAAGTTAAATTTTTTAAATAGATTACTAGAAGTCAATGTTGATGATGTCACCAAAATTTGAGAAGTTTTTTTGTTTTTTTCTAGTAATTTTATTAAAGGAATAACACTTAACAATTCTCCAACACTGACTGCATGAAACCATATCAATTTTCCTTTATTTCTTTTTTTTGTAAAAAAAGCATATTTTTCTTTAAATCTTAATGGATCCTCTTTTTTTTTTATAAATCTTATTAAAAATATAATTGGTGAAAATAGAATTATTATATTTATTAAAAAACTATAAATATAAATTAGCATTATTTTCTTAGCTGTTTTTCGTAAAAATTTTTATACGTTTTTGAAATAGAAAGTAAATCACTGTGAGTTCCACTTTCTAAAATATGACCTTTATCAACAACATAGATTTTGTTTGAATTTAAAATTGTTGAAAGTCGATGTGCGATTACAACTGTAGTTTTATTTTTTGTTAATTCTTTAATTGCAATTTGAATTTTGTTCTCAGTTTCTGAGTCTAATGATGAGGTTGCTTCATCTAAAAGAATTATTGGACTTTTTTTAAGCATAGCACGCGCAATTGATAATCTTTGTTTTTCACCCCCAGACAATCTAACCCCATTTTCTCCAATTAAAGTTTCAAATTTGTTTGGCAAATTTTCAATGAAATCTAATGAGAACGAGTTTTTTGCTGCCTCCAAAATTTCCTCATCAGAAGCATTTAATTTGGCATACTTTATATTGTTTTTTATAGTGTCATCAAACAAAGCAGTATCTTGGCTTACTAAAGCGATATGCTTTCTCAAAGAAAATAAGTTTGTATTATAAATTGATTGATCATCAATTAAAATTTTGCCAGATTTACAATCATAAAACCTTGGTATGAGATTTAAAATTGTAGATTTTCCGGCACCACTCAATCCAACCAGAGCAGTTGTCTTGCCACCTTCGATCGTGATGTCTGCAGATTTAAGTGTAATTTTTTCCTCTTCATTGTAAGAAAAATTTACTTTTTTAAATTCTATATTTGCTTTTTTAATCATTAAATCTGGTAAATTGACGTCATCTTTAATTTCTGACTGTCTGTCAATTATTGGAAGAACTCTTTTAGCAGCACTTAAACCCTGATTGATGGCTATATTTAATCCAGCCAATGATCTTACAGGTTGGTACGCCAACATCATTGCTGCTAAAAAGGAAAAAAAATTATTTACCTCTAGTTCTCCTTGTTTAATCAAATGACCAGAGTAAAAAATTAAAATACCAATCATAATTCCTGTTAAAGTTTCCATAATAGGAGTATTACGGGTATATATTTCAGTCATTTTAATTGCCTTTTCTTTTAAATTAAAAATATCTTTAGTTGATCTTTTTTTTTCAAAACTTTCTGCTTGAAAGCTTTTTATTAATCTATGGTTTTTAAAAATTTCTACTAATCTTTTTGTAAAAATTGCCGAAGTATCCATTGTTTGAGCTGTAGCTTTAGTTATTCTTTTACCTAAAGATCTTGCAACAACAGTCGCTAACGGTATCATTATTATTGCTATTAAAGATAATTTCCAATTTTGATAAAACATAACAGCAAGAAGACCAATTAAGCTTAGAGTATCTTTGAAAAGATTCAACAACGCTGTGCTAATTAAATTTATCAATAAAGATACATCCAGAGTCAAGTTTGAAACAAATTTTCCAGTATGAATTTTATCAATATATTTTGTATCAGTGGATATAAGAGACTTCATCATATCTTCTTGCACACCAGCTTTTAGCTCATTAGCTACTCTTATCATGATAACTTTAGCGATATACAAAGATGTTCCTTTTGCAAAAAAGGCAACCATAATTACCAAAGGAATAATGTATAATAAAGTATCGTCCTGGTTTATAAATATTTTTTCAATGGCTGGATCGAGCAGATATGCAATGGCAGATGTACTTCCAGCAACTATGATTGAAAAGAAAATTGCTACAATTATTTTTTTAAGGTGGTTTTTTGTATAATCATTATACAATCTTTTAAGAATTAAAAAGTTTTCATTCATTAATATAGTTTTCCCACAAATATGTTAATTAGAATAATAAGTCCTAAAAGATTGTTACTTTTAAAAATTTTTAAACAATTTTTCTCGTCATCTTTTTTAAAATTAAAAATTTGAATTATTAATAAATGATACAACGGAATCAGAAGAAATATAAAATAAAATAAATTAAATTCCATCAAAAGGCCTACAGAAAATAATGAGGTAAAGAAAATAAAGTAAGCTATCATTAAAAATTTTTTTGGGTATTCTTTAAATTTAATTGAAGTTGATTTTATACCAATAATTTCATCATCTTTAATATCTTGATATCCATAAATCGTATCGTATCCAAGTGTCCAAAATATGGCTCCAATGTAGAATATTATAGGAATAAAGCTGATTTCATTTGATATAGAAGTCCATCCAAGTATTAAGCCATAATTAAAAGTAATCCCTAAAAATAGCTGAGGCCAATAGGTAAATCTTTTCATCAATGGATAAGTGAATGCTAGTGGCATAGAAAGCATTGCAAGAATTATTGTAAAATAATTAAAATTAACCAATACAAAAAATGCAAGCAAACATAAGACTCCCGAATAAAAAAAACCAAGTTTTACAGAAACTTTTCCTGAAGCAATTGGTCTATTTTTTGTTCTGGAAACTTTTTTATCAAATTTTCTATCAGCTATATCATTTATAATACATCCTGCAGATCGCATAAGAACTGAACCCAAAAAAAATAAAGAAATATAAAAAAAATAAATGTCTAAGTTAGCTGAAAAATCAAAACCAATCGTTAATCCCCAGCTACAAGGCCAGAAAAGCAACATAAAACCAATGGGTTTTCTTAATCTTGTAAGTTCGAAGAATAATTTTAATTGGTTCATAAAAATTTACTTGTAAATAACAAAGGCAACATTGATAATCAAACTGATTCGTATGAACATAGATTATACAGTAACTGCATTAATGTTTCCTGCAATTCCTCTGATAATGGGTGTTTATAGCAATAGATTTCATTCTTTAAGCGCTTTAATTAGAGAGTTACATGATGAGCATGTTTATGAAAAACACGTTCCCCCTGAGTGGAAAAAACAATTTATTAATTTAAGTGGTAGAATTACGCTATTAAGATGGTCAATAATGTTCGGTGCATTCGGTTTTTTATTTAATATGCTCACAGTCTTAGGTCTTTACTTGAACGAGGTTTTTATAGCGAGATTAATTTTTGGATCTTGTTGTCTATCAATGATGATTTCAATAATTTTTTTTATTAGAGAAATCCATGTTTCAACAAATGCCTTAAGATTACACATGTCAGACATGGATGTAAAAGTTGATTAAGGAATAATTACAGCAGGGCCCAAAATTTTTCTATTTTCTAAATCTTGGTGGGCTTTTACTATTTCATTTAAAGAATATTTTTTAAAAATATTTAATTTAAATTTCTTAGTAATAAACATTTCAAAAACTTTATTTGCCGCTTCATCCAATTCTTCTCTTGTTGTTGTATAGTGAGCAATACTTGGTCTAGTCAAATACAGACCCTTAGGTGCTAAAGATTTTGTTACATTACATGGATCTAGAGGACCAGATGCATTTCCAAATGAAACCATCATTCCTCTAACTTTTAAGCATTCAATTGACCCATCAAATGTTTTTTTTCCAACACCATCGTAAACAACTGGTACACCGACTCCACTAGTTATTTCTTTTACTTTTTCAGAAAAGTTTTCTTTAGAATAATTAATTACATGATCGCAGCCGTTTGCTTTTGCTATCGTAATTTTTTCATCAGATCCAACTGTTCCAATCACAGTACAACCTAAACTTTTAGCCCACTGACAAAATATTTGTCCAACGCCACCAGCAGCCGCATGAAATAAAATAGTTTCTCCGGACTTAACAGGATAGGTTTTATGGAGAAGATAAAAAACTGTAAAGCCCTTGGTCATTAAAGTTACAACATTCTCTAATTCTATTTTTTGTGGAACTTTAACTAATTTTTTTGTTGGAAAAATTCTATGTGT
>MDTA01062041.1_pt1 | contig 16331 bp, 26 predicted proteins | sample 811151 | NCBI WGS metagenome assembly MDTA01 (sample SAMN05326648, study PRJNA326480) | marine metagenome | isolation source: seawater | place: Indian Ocean: South | collected 2010 | reverse complement strand
ATAAAACAAAGTAATTTATGTTGTGAAATAGATTTGCCTACTAAACCTTTAAACGATGCTAAAGACGAAGAAGGCGAAATAAGTTTATGTACTTTAAGTGCTGTAAATTGGGGTGTAATAAAAGATTTACAAGAGATGGATAAAATATGTAATCTGGCAGTAAGAGGTTTAGATGAATTATTAGACTATCAAGAATATCCTGTAGTAGCGGCAGAATTAAGTACAAAGAAAAGACGTCCCTTAGGAATAGGAATTATCAATTTTGCATACTGGTTAGTTAAAAATGATAGTAGTTATCAAGAACCAAATCTAGAACTCATAGATGAATGGGCAGAGGCATGGAGTTATAGTTTAATAAAAGCAAGTGCAGATTTGGCCGTTGAAAAAGGGTCCTGTCCTGGAGCAAATGAAACTAAATATGGAAGTGGTATTACACCTAATCAAACATATAAAGAAGACGTGGATGAATTAGTAAAACACAAAGAGCGTCAGGATTGGAAGGGACTTAGAAAACAATTAAAAGATACTGGTATAAGAAATAGCACTTTAATGGCATTAATGCCTGCAGAAACATCTGCACAAATTAGTAATAGTACAAATGGTATAGAGCCACCACGTAGTTATGTAAGTATAAAGCAAAGTAAACATGGAGTTTTAAAACAAGTAGTACCTGGATATCCTTATTATAAAAATAAATACGATTTATTATGGGACCAAAAATCACCACAGGGTTATTTAAAAATTATGGCGGTCCTACAAAAATATATAGATCAAGGAATTTCGGTAAATACATCTTACAATCCAGAACATTATGAAGATGAAAAAGTTCCAATGAGTGTGCTTATACAAGATATCTTGATGTTTTATAAATATGGCGGTAAGCAATTATATTATAATAACACATATGATGGACAAGGTGAAATAGACATACACAAAGAAGATAATCAAGACCAACTAGAAATAAGTGAAATAGAAGACGAAGATTGTGAGAGTTGTAAAATATAATGACAGTTTTAAATACAAAAAATAGAGCAGATCATACTAAAGTTAAAATGTTCTTAGACCCAACAGGAGGTCCTGTAGTGCAAAGGTATGATACTCTTAAATATAAGCAGTTTGATAAATTAACTGATAAACAGTTAGGGTTTTTTTGGCGACCAGAAGAAGTAGATATTTTAAAAGATGCTACAGATTTTAAAAATTTATCTGATCACGAACAACATATTTTTACAAGTAATTTAAAAAGACAAATATTATTAGATAGTGTACAGGGTCGTTCACCTAATATTGCTCTTCTGCCTGTGGTAAGTCTTCCTGAATTAGAAACATGGATAGAAACATGGGCATTTAGTGAAACTATACATAGTAGAAGTTATACACATATTATAAGAAATGTATATGCCAATCCAAGTAAAGTGTTTGATGAACTATTAGATATAAAAGAAATTTGTGATTGTGCTGATAGTATTACAGAAAACTATGATAAACTTATAGAATATAATATACTTAGAGATACAGGCAGTAAAAAATATGATTTGTATGAACATAAAAAACGTATTTGGTTGTGTTTAATGAGTGTAAATATTTTGGAAGGTGTACGTTTTTATGTAAGTTTTGCATGTAGTTGGGCATTTGCTGAACTAAAAAGAATGGAAGGCAATGCAAAAATTATTAAACTTATTGCTAGAGATGAAAATGTTCATTTAGCAAGTACTCAACAAATGCTAAAATTTTTGCCACGTGAGGACAAAGACTTTGCTAAAATACAAAAAGAAACTTATAAAGAATGTACTCAAATGTTTATAGAAGCAGTAGAGCAGGAAAAGGCCTGGGCAGATTATTTATTTAAAGACGGAAGTATTATTGGATTAAATTCAGAACTTCTTAAACAATATGTAGAATATATTGCGGCCAAACGAATGCACGCCGTAGGGCAGGAAAAGATATATAATAGTGGTACCAATCCTTTACCCTGGACACAACAATGGATAACAGGTAGTTCAGTACAGGTTGCACCACAAGAAACAGAAATATCATCATACGTTATAGGTGGTACAAAACAAGACGTAGATGAAGACACATTTAAAGGCTTTAGTTTATAATGTACAATTTAAAAAAATTACTTAAAAAAGTAGTCACAGTAAAAACAGTAACAGGATTAGAAATTATGGGTACTCTTATAAGTACTGATGATGATGAACATTTAGTTGTTTTAATGAATCCAAAAATGGTTGTCCTAAATGACAACGAAGTTGCAGTCATACCTTTTGCATTCACGTCAAAAGTAGATACAGCAGAATTTAAAGTAGATATGCTGTTATCAGTCACAGAAACAGTTGAAGATAGTGCTGAAGATTATCTTAAACTTGTAGAAGGAGTTGAGCCTAATACTGATAAATAGTATTATGCCACAATTAGGAAAAAGATTTAGTTTAGTAGGACCTGGAACAATTATGAGTCCATGTGCTGTAACTGTTATGGCAGAAGGCACTCATGTTAGTTTAGTAGGTGATTTAGTATCTCCGCATGGTGAACCTCCTCATACTTCATCTTTTGTAGTTGCTGGTAGTTCAACTGTTTTTTGTGAAGGAAAGCCAGTTACACTACAAGGTAGTGCCACAAGTTGTGGACATACAGTAAACACAGGTGCTATAACTGTCTTAGCATTTTAAATGGCAAACCTAATGTCTGTACGTGGTCCTCACGCACGGAACGATCTTAATTTTATACGAGTACAATGGAACATGGGTAATTCATGTAATTACAAATGTGAATATTGCCCGCCTATACTACATGATGGTAGTAGACCCTGGCTTAAAAAAGAGCAGTATATAAGGGCCATAGAACGCCTCTCACAGCATTATAATAGTTTAGGCAAACGTGTGGACTATGAATTAATAGGAGGAGAAGTTACAGTAATTCCTGGATTTGAAGACATAATTAAAGCAATAAGCGAATATAATACGTCTAGTGTAGTCTATACTAACGCCAGTAGAACTGTAAATTGGTGGAGTAAAGCAAAACATTACATGGACGGTGTTGTATTAACTTATCACCCTTTAACACAAGATAAACAACATTTTATTGATGTTGTAAATGAAATAAAAGATTATGTTACAATAGATATAAACATAGCAGGTATAGGTGGACAAGTAGAAAAGTTAGGGATATTTGTAGAAGAATTAAGACATTTGTTTAGAGATTGCAATAAAAATGGTTATAATAATGTTAGTATATGTGTAAAAACTATGTATAAGAAGATCTTAGGGCGTCAGAGTAAGCAGGAAACATACTGGAACTATACACAGAACGAACAAGATGTTTTAGAAAGACCAGGAATAAAACAACAAGAAATAAGAAGAGAATCATTAGTTGAAGACGATACACCACATGATCCTAATGCCTGGATGACAGAGTTTAAATATGATGACGGTTCTATTGAATATGTGCAAAGTCATCAAATTATAGATAAAGGCTTAAATAGTTTTACAGGAATGAAATGCCATTTAGGTTTTGAAAGCCTTAATATAGATGCAAGTGGTGATATGTATAGTAGTTGGTGTGGTGCAGTAAATTTTGGTAATGTTTCTGATAATAATTGGGACTTGCCCTTATCTAAAACTGTTTGTCCCTATCAATTTTGTAATAATATAAGTGATATATCTATCACTAAGACATTATAGACTTTTTACTGCTATTAGCAAATTCACATAAAGTGGAATAAATTTCTTTTTGGTAAAAATCATTTGTATTAAATTTTTCAGGTAGCCAGTCAGGAATATATGCATTAGTAATAATATGCATTTCTTCTAAACTATCAAATAAATGTCCTTTGAAACTTATAGATTTAATTAGATTATATTTGTTAGTTTTGTTTATTTTAGGTAAACTAACATCTAAAATACTTATGCCTTTATTTTTAACATAATTTTTTAAAAAATGATATCCTTCTAAAGTTTGACCTAAATGCTTTCTTTTTCTTTTTAAATTTGTAAAAATATTTTTAATCTCATCAAAGTTTTCAAAAGTTTTATAACAAATATCATTTAAATTATATTGGTCTATACCTGATATATCGTATAACCATTTACCGTCTTTATCTATTATATGATTTATATTATTACCTACACAAGAGCCAGGTATAAACTCTAATTTAATATTGTTACTTTCACAAAATTCTATTATACCTATTACATCACATAAATTTTGTTCATATAACATATACTGTATTTTTAAATTATTTTTATAATCTAATTTTAAATTTTTAAAAAATGTTTTACTATCCTGATCAGGAACTATAGTGTTTAAACTTTTAGTGTAACCAAAAGTTTTTATACAAACATCTAAATTATAATCTAAGGCCTTTTTAATCTTTTTAGAGTATCCATTAGTATTAATATAAACATTTATTCTGTTTCTTTTGCAAAAGAAAAGTAAATCAAATATTCTAGAATATTCAAACGGGTCTCCTAATACACTATACAAAGTAATTTGTTTTGGTTTTACTTTTTGTAAATATTTTTTTAAATAATTAAAATTAATTTCTTCTTCTAAAAAGTTACGTTTACCAAATCTATGGAATAGCCAACTGCCTTGAGACTCTAAACAATTATAATGATTATTTTTAGATGTAAGATCTATAAAGATATTGTCCATATCTTTATTTAACATCAATAAGGAAATTTAAGATGTTATAGTGATTATTCTTTTGTAGAATTAAATTGAACTACTTGATCGTATCCTGCTTCACCATCAAAGTAATATTCATTTGCTGAATCTAGTTCGGATTCTGCTGAAGTATAAACACCCACAGTATATTCTTCTACTTTAGTAACACCACCTATTTCACCTCTTACTGCAAAATGGTATTTTCCAGGAACTGTTACATTAGCCATATTGCTAGTTGTATCAGCATTTACTACTCCTGTACTAGTATCAAATGTAACAAATGGTGGTAATGGACTAAATGCTAACACACTTACATTACTTGCACTAGAATTAATACCAACGTTAGCAGTACCAGTTTGACCGTTTTGCACACTTAAAACAATACCTGAAGGCATTGTAGATAAATTTACATCACTTACTTGAGGACTAACACCTATAGACTTTGTTAAAGTGCCTTCATTTGCACCTGTGGCCGTAATTAGTGCTGAGTCAAAAGAAATATTAGCACCTCTACCACTAATCGCTCCTTCTGCCACCATAAATGATTTTATTTGTGTTGCAGTTGCACTTGGATATGCTTCTATGAATTGTGCAGAAAGGCCTGCAATAATGGCAGTTGCTCCACTTGTTCCATACATTGAAACATAACCTGTAGTATTTGAATTTGTAGCAACACTTACGTTTGAGCCTAATGCATAGATGTCTAATTCTTCTCCTAAGTTAGAACCTGCAGAACCGCCTGTCCATGTTGCATTAGCACCAAAGCCACCAACTACCCAACTACTGTTATAAGCACCAACCGTCATAACTTGATCTAAACCTGCTGGGGAATAATTGTCTGCATCACCGGCATCGTTACCTGCTGAGCATACAACCATCATATTATGTGTTTCTAATTCTTGTAATTTTAAATCTAGTAAACTGTTTTTAGATGTTGTCCAAGGAATACATACTGTTTTAACTTTACTTGGAGTACTTAATTGGTGATGAGAAAGCACCACATTCATTGCTTCTATCATGCTACCAACTGTACCAGAGTATGTAGATGCATTCATAACTTTAACACTTAGGACATTTGCTTTTGGAGAAACACCAATATTTTCACCGTTAATTAAACTTGCAATAGCAGTTCCATGTCCTGTTTCATCGCTTGAAATGTAGCCTCCAGCACCATCTGAGAACATACTATGTAATGCTGTTACATTAGAATTTGCAAACTCTGTATGTTGAGAATATACACCTGTATCTAGTAAATAAATTTGACTTTCTGTTCCTTTATATAATGGATTATAAGCATTACTTAATGCACTTCCTACGTCATTGCTTAAATGTTTTAAATGGTCTGTTGAATAGGCAACGTTTGCTACTATACCTTCTGATTCTAAACTACTTGCTGATACGCCTGATATTGCCGCTAATTGTTCTGCTGTCGCTTCTATTTTATATGTTAAATTAAAGTTATACGTTTGTGATATTGTTGCACCTGCACCAGTAATGGCACTTTCTGCCGCTGAATTCGATGCATGGGTTCCGCTATCTAATGCTACAATGTAAACAGCCATTATAAATCTCCAAATTTTACAGTTTTTGATAACTAGTTTATAAGTATATTTATCATTTTACAGGTAAATTAAAACAATAATGGAAAATACTCTACAGTTAGGCAAAGACCCTGGATGTATTCTGGAAATATCAGAAGCCTATTATGTGAAAATACTGTCTAAAAAACCTAAAGATTCCTTTTTAAGTTACATATCAGAGATCTTAAAAAACGTAGATACAGTAAATGTGTCTTTAAGTGGCGGCATAGATAGCCAATTTAGTCTACTATTATGTAAAGAATTAAATAAAAAGATTAATCTATTTACATACAGATCTTTTTGGAAGGACACAATCTTAAATGCTGAAGATGTTTACTTAGCAGAAAAAATATCAGATCATAACAATTTAAATCTTACTATAGAAGATATAGAGTTACATGAATTTTACAGTGATAGAAAACATTTTGATTATGGTAAAAAGTATTTTCATGATAGTCCACAAATGGCAGTACATTTTTATTGGTTAGATCTTTTAAAACAAAAATATAAAATAGACAATGTGTTGTTAGGTGGAGATCCTCCGTTATTTAGATATACTGAAATTGCAGAAGGCGAAAACAATTTAAGAGCATCTAACGAAAACTTTTTTCAAGACATTTTAGCACCTTACTATTTTGCTTGTAAAGATTTTGGAATAACTTGTTTTAGAGATATATATTATCATTGTCCAGAATTAGTTTATTTGTCATATCAAAACAATATAGATGTAGTTAAAAAAGAAAAAATTTTTATAGAGAACTTTCCTAAAATACACAGGCATTCTGGATTAGCAGGAGAAATATCTGCACCATATAAAATTGATTATTATGTTTTTAAAAGTGCTTGGTATAAAAATATAATAGATGGCTTTTTACCTCAAAAATCAGAAACAAGTGGATTTGAAAACCTCAAGAAAATATTAGCATGTGAAAGTGGCATTTACAATGAATATGATATTTTATTCAGAAAGCCAATGATTGAACAAGCAACTAATACAGTAAAATACTATCAAAGTATGAAAAGAAATAGAAATCAAAAACTTAATAGAAGTAGAAATATTATTTACGATAAAAATATTAAGGATTTATATTTACAATATACTGAAACAGTCAAAAAATCAAAAGCAAAACCAGTCAACAGATATAAGTTTGATTTCTAAAAAATAAAAATAACCATTTTTGGCCTATTTTACAGGTGTCTTTAAAGTACTAACATAAATAGCATGTATAAACAATTATAAAGTTTGTTTATATCAACCTCCTTACATATTAATGAGTTTTATACGGCCCATCCCCGTAAATCTTGCTTTGACTTATGTAAGGAATTACATGAGGAAAAAATGACAGAGTACATTAAGAAGCAAGTTGAAAAAACCACAGTTCAAGATTTGCGAGATCACGCAGAACTTACAATGTTAGTAGGCATATTTGTTTTCTCTATCATGGGTGTAACGCCGTGAAAGAGTTAGGTATGGCAATGCTAGGAGCATTAGGCATCTTCGGTTTCTTTGCATTTGTAATTTATCCAGATTTAGAATATACCGGCGGCAAAAGTATATCTTCATGCACAGGAGAGTGTTATGTTGAATATGTTAAGCAGTTTGGTACACCTGCTGAGATAGAACAAAGAAAAAGAGCATTAGCAGAGGGTGACCCTTTTAGCAGTATTAGAAGTTTATGGTCAGGCTGTGCCGCATGCCATGGAGCAGACGGTGGCGGAGGTGTAGGACCAATGTTAGCAGGACAAAGTTCAAACGATATCATAGAAAAACTTACAATTTACAAGAACGGCGGGCAAATAGGTGCTCAAAGTGCTTTAATGTGGGGGCAGGCTAGTATGCTATCTGAACAGGATATAAAAACAATTGGCGAATTTGTACAGTCAGGATTTCCTAGTAGTTAATTTACTGGAGTTAGAAATGAAAAAATTATTCGCACTTATGACATTATCATTTTTCGTGTCAGATGCATTTGCAGATGATTGGAGAATGAGAAAATTTGATGTTAATCAAGATGGCTTTGTTATTGCAGAAGAACTAAAGTCACAAGGTTGTGTTGTAAAACCTGGCCTGTTTAAACAAGCAGACAAAAACAAAGATGGTAAACTTTCACAAAAAGAATTAAGGAAAGCATCTGAGTATATGGTTAGAAATAGATGTCCAAAAGGATAGGTAAAAGTTAATGGCAGAGATAATTTTAAAATTAAAAAATAATGAACAAGTATGCAAAATTTGTGATATAATGGAATTTATTTTACTAATGGCATTCCCATTTGTTTTACCTTTGTTTATAATGTACGCAACAACAATTTAGAGTAACATGGAATTTTTATTTATAGTGACATTATCTTTTTTTGCTAATTGGTTATATTTAAGTATAGAGCCTATACACAAGGAGATAGATGTCTAAAAAATTATTAATTTTAGGAATAATAGTAGTACCGTGGGAAATACCTGCGGTACTATTTTTCACTTCAATTTTTAGTTTATTATTTTAAGGAAAAATTATGAAAAAAATAACAACATTACTAACTTTATTTTTACTTACTATGCCTGCTTTAGCAGAGCAACACCTTGTAAAAATGTTAAATTCAGGTAAAGACGGCATGATGGTATTTGAACCTGCTGTTTTATCTGTAAATGTAGGAGACACAGTAAAGTTTGAAGCAACTGATATGGCTCATAACTCTGCATCAGTATTAACTCCTGGTGGGGCAACACCTTGGAACGGTGCAATGAGTAAAGATATTATTGTAAAACTAGATACTGAAGGTGTATATGTTTATGAGTGTACTCCACATGCAATGATGGCCATGGTAGGTGTAATTAAAGTTGGCGACGCATCAGTAGATGATGCAACAAAATTATTTGCTGAACAGTATAAAAGTAAATTTGTAATGAATCAAGATAGATTAAAAAAATATTTAAGTGAGTTATAATGGAAATAGTAGGATACGATTCCTGGAAAAGGCCTATATACAAAGACGAAGATGTTGAAGTTGTAGCGGCTCCATCTCCACCTAAACCAGAACCTAAGCCACATGTAAATAATTATGTAGAGGCAACTCCAGAACAAATGGAGGCATGGCGTAAAGAAGATTATTGGAATAGGGGCGATTATGATCCTATGGTAATGTTTGTTGTAATACCTGCTGTTATACAAATTATGGCTTTGGCTATGATGGGCGGTGTTATGTATATCAACTCATTACTATTTTGATTAAAGAAGCATTAAAGGCCGTTATTGGTGTAGGAAAAAATGACGGCCAATTAAAAATAACCCCCTTGCGAATTCTTCTATTTGCATTTCTTGTAGCAAGTATATTTTTAGGTTCAGTTGCATTATTACTTGCTTTTGCGTCAGTGGTCACTTGACAAAAACAGATTATATAAGTATAATATTAAATTTAGATAAGTACAGTTATGGCTTTTGTAGTAGGTAGTCCCTGTGTTGGCTGTAAAGACACAAAATGCGTAGAGGTTTGTCCTGTAGACTGTTTCTATGAAGGCCCAGACATGCTGGTTATTAGTCCTGATGAATGTATAGATTGTGGACTATGTGAACCAGAGTGTCCAGTAAATGCAATATGGAGCGATGATGAGTTGCCACCAGAGCAGATACCATTTATAGAAATAAATGCAAAATTATCTGAGGTGTGGCCTAATATAGATGAAACAAAAGAGCCAATGGCACATGAAAGTCCTCATACTGTAGAAGAGGCGATAGCAATAGGTGAAAAACATGTCGAAGAAAACTAACAGACCAAAAACAAGAACTCATTTGCAGATGTTTACGCATGACACACCTTACGGACATAAAGTGCAAAAAGATAAAACAAAGATAATACCTCGTAAAGAGAAATATAAAGGGAAAGATACATGAGAAATTTTTTCGCTATGAGTATGACGAAGTTTTTTCGTTTTATGGCAGATACTTTTTTTGCTAAACGATACGGACACAGGGCAGTTGTATTAGAAACTGTAGCAGGTGTTCCTGGTATGGTAGCAGGTATGATGTTGCATTTTAAAAGTTTGCGTAAAATGAAAACAGGGTATGGTCCTGACATAAGAGAAATGTTAGCAGAAGCAGAAAACGAACGAATGCATCTTATGTTTTTCATTGAGATAGCACAACCAAACATATTTGAAAGATTACTAGTATTATTAGCACAATTTATTTTTATGATATTTTATGCTATATTATATGCAATAGATTTTAAAACAGCACACAGAATGATAGGATATTTTGAAGAAGAGGCTGTTAGAAGTTATACAGATTATCTTGCACTAGTAGAAAGTGGACAAGTAGAAAATGTACCCGCACCAGAACTAGCAATTAAATATTACAAAATGAAAAAGACTGCTAAATTAAGTGATTTAATAAAATGTGTAAGAGCAGATGAAATGCATCATAGTGAAGTTAATCATAAATATGCAGACGGAGATACATCATTCAGGAGAAAAAATGGTTGATGGAGTTATTATAGTAGCAATAATGATACCTGTTCTTATTGGTATATGTCAAATGATGTTTACTGTAATTAAGGGTAACGGTGGAACAAAAGGCATAAGCAAAGATGTTTATTACGGCAGAAAAACAGGTAAACAGTACACAGCGGACAAAAGTAGGGAACAACATTTAGTCTAAAACTGATAAATACTGCTATACACTAAAAGGTAGTAGGAGTACACATGGCAGTTAAAGATATGAGTTACCGCGACCGCGGTTTACTTTTAAGCATGTTCGCTCATCAATGTTATAGCGAACCAAAAGATTTATTAAAAAAGAGACCAGGTATTAAAGACTTGGCTCCTCTAAAAAAGTTTTTAAACAAACCACTTCCCCCAACATATATAGATGTTGAAGGCGCCCAGGCGTATGTAATGAGCGACAGCAAAGATGTTCTTATTGCATGTAGAGGTACAGAACCAACTCAACTTAATGATGTTATGGCAGATCTTAAAACATGGCCTGTAGATCATCATAAAGGTGGTAAAGTACACAGGGGATTTTATGCAGAATACAAAAAGGTTATTCCAGGCATCAAAGAAGCACTTGCAAAACACGATAAGAAAGGTGTTAAAGATGTATGGGTATGCGGACATAGTTTAGGTGGAGCAATGGCTTTACTAGTTTCTGTAGAGTTAGAGCCAAGTGGTGGGTGTCATACTTTTGGACAACCAAGAGTTGGCAATTCAGAATTTCTTAAAAACTTAAATTTTTCCTATTACAGATATAGAAATAATAATGATATAGTTCCTAGTGTTCCGCCTTCATGGTTATTCTTTAGACATGGTGGTGTTTTAAGATACATTAATAGTTATGGCAATATAAGAATTGCAAGTTACTGGCAAAGAACCAAAGACAAATGGAGAGGATTATTTGCCGCATGGAAAAAAGGAAAGTTTTTTGATAGCATATTAGATCATAACATGGGTGCATATCATGAATATATTTCTAACATGGACGATAAAGGCGAACAATTACCTAAATAGGAGATTAAAATGCATTGGCTATTTATATTAACATTAAAAAGTATTCTTTCAAGTATAATAGGAAGTAGTTTTTATGCTTGGTTTAAAAATACTAAAATAGGTGTTTGGTTTCAAAAGCATGTAAATAACTGTATGGATTGGGTAGCCAAAAGATACGATATAGAAATTGCTAGCCGTGAAGATAAATGGTTGTCCCAATACCCAAGACTTGCTCAAAGAATTGTTGATTTAGAAAAAGAAGTAAAGAAACTTAAGAGTAAAAAAGCATAGTATCTATATATAACTACGAAATAATGATAAATATCAGTGTATAACAAATACATAGGTAAACAATTAAATGTCAAACAAAACACCTTATGAAATAAGGCTTGACCTTGTAAAAGAAGCAAGAGAAATTTTACAAGCAAAAGCAAAAAATCCTGAAGATATGCCTTCGACAGAAGAAGTAATATCAGAAGCCGAAAAACTTAACGAGTTTGTTTCGAAAAAACCTTTCCCACAAAAATAAATTCCATAAATATTAGTCGTATATAACAAAAGGCCACCTTAGCTCAGATGGCCAGAGCAGGGGTTTTGTAAACCTCAGGTCGTCAGTTCGAATCTGACAGGTGGCTCCAAGAGGAAAAATAAAATGGCTAAAGCAAAAGCAAAAACTAAAAAATCAACAGGCAAATCAAAAACATTACCTAACCCATGGAGTGGTGAAGTAATTGCAAGTAACATTCGTAAGAATGCAGAAGAAATTAGTGCAAACATTCAAAAAAATGCAGAACTAATTAGTAAGAATGTTGCCGCCAATTCTAAAGCAGTTGGAGATAAAATTACTGCATATCTTAATAGATAATTTTAGGGGCCATAGCTCAGCCGGGAGAGCGTCTGGTTTGCAACCAGAAGGTCCGGGGTTCGATCCCCCGTGGCTCCACCACTTAGGAGATATATGAAACTTAACACACTTGATAGTAGATGGGATAATCAATTAGTAGATTACGATCAAAACAAATTCAATTGGCGTGAATATTTTATAGACGCAGTACAAGAAAAATATCCTCAAGTAACAGAATTAGAGAAGTTACATGAAATAATGAAGCCTAATGAAATAAATGATTTTGTTTGGGATATACAGCAGATATGTAAAACAGAAGAATTCGCTAGAAAGTTAGATGATTTTGTAGATCATATAGCAAGGGAAAGATTAGACGGTGCTGATTTTATGGTTCAAGATGTAGTTGGTATGAGAGTAGTTATACCTAATCAAAGTAAGCATGGAAGAACTTTAAATTTTCACCAGGGTATATGGTTTGGCCATGGGCCTGGTATGTTCAGTATTTGGAGTCCTATAACAGAAGCATACGATTCTAACACTATGCAAATACTTCCTTGGGAGGCTAGTAGAGATATTACTCAAAATACATATAATGAACAATGGAGTTATCAAAAAATACAAGAGGAATGTTTAAAGCATAGTATTCCTTGTAATGCGTCACCAGGCCAAAGTTGGTTATTTCAACAGGGACATCTACATGGTAATATTAATAATGATACTGACATTACACGTTGGAGTTTTGATACAAGGGTATTAGTAAAAGGAGGAAACTACGGTAGACGTAGACCAGGCGGATATTTTAGATTATTTGGTGAGTATAGACAACCTCTTACTAATATAGATACAAATAAAACATGGATAAACTATATTGATATGAATAGCAGATTTTGTGAAACAACTCCTTTCTTTGTTACAAGTATGATTATGCAACAATTCTGTAAAGATGTTGGTATAGAACCAGCAGACTATCCTTTGGAATTAAGTTTTTGTCATTGGGAGCCTATGCTAGAAGATTTTATTAAAGATCCAAATATACAAGGAATCGTTTTTCCAAGTATATTAGGTATGACATATGATAAAGTAAGAAGAGACGAATTAATTGACTTGGCTTTTGAAAACAAAACCGATCTTTTGTTTGTTGATGAAAGAATATTGTTAAATAATGACATAGAACGAGAGTATTTAGACAAAATATTTGAATACATAACTGATGAAGAAGACCCAGATCTTTTATTAGGACACACAAGGTAATTAGATGGCTAAGAAAAAAGCAAAAACAACTCAAAAGAAACAAACTACACCTGAAGTTAAACAAGATGACAACGATGTCTTGTTTAAGTTATTAGATCAAAAAATAGAAGTACCGTTAGGGTTACTTAGACAAAAACATATTTTTATAGCAACGCCTTGTTATGGTGGACAAATAGGTGAACCTTATTTTAGAAGTATGATGCGTCTTGCTATATTATTTAATAAGTACAATATTCAATATACTGTAAGTACTTTAGCAAATGAAAGTTTAGTTACTAGAGGAAGAAATACACTTACTAGTTTCTTTATGGAAAACCAGGCGGCTACACACTTGTTTTTTATAGATGCAGATATTGAATTTAATCCTGAAGACATTTTAAGAATGGTTGCATATGACAAACCTATAGTAGTAGGAGCATATCCTAAAAAAGCAATTAACTGGGATAGTATTTTAGGTGCGGCAAGAAACCCAGATATAAATGAAACAGCAGAAACTATAGAAGGGCATAGTTCTAATTATGTTGTAAACTTTGACTTTCTTCAAGATGAAAAAGGGAATAGAACACCTCAAGTTCAGATAGAAGATAATTTAGTTAAATTAAAAGATGCTGGAACAGGATTTATGTGTATTAAAAAAGAAGTTATCCAGCAAATGTTTGATAAACATCCAGAGTACAAGTATGTAAATGATATTAATGTTGATAATAAGTTTGAGCCTTTTATGTATGCATTATTTGATACAATGATTGATCCTGATAGTAGACGTTATTTGTCAGAAGATTACATGTTTTGTAGAACATGGCAAAACATGGGAGGGACAGTTTATTTAGATCCTAGAACAGCATTAAGTCATGTAGGTCATTACACATTTAGAGGAAATATTAGAAAATTATTTACAGGGGAAAATAATTATCACAGAGATCAGGAGATTAAGAGTGGCAGAAAACACAAATAGAGATGTAATATCTATTCTACTTCCAACAAGAGGACGTAAGGAAGTTTTAAAGAATAGTTTAGATTCGTTATTATCAAAGGCAAAACACCCTGAAAGAATAGAAATATTGTTTGGTGTAGATGAAGATGATCAAGGTGTAATAGATTATATAAGAGATGAATTAAGTGAAGTATTTAAACCTTTAAATGTAGAAGCAAGAGCAAGTATATTTAAGCCTTTAGGATACGAAAATTTACATATATACGTTAATACATTGGCTGGTAATGCCACTGGAGAATGGCTATTTTTCTGGAACGATGATTGTGTGATGGAAACTAAAAATTGGGATACAGTTATAGATAAGCATCAAGGTGAATTTAAATTACTAGCACCTAAAGATAATCATGATGGACATCCGTATGCAATTCTTCCTATAGTGCCTAAAGATTGGTTTATACTTATGGGACATCTCAGTCAAAATCCTCAAAACGATGCTTGGCTTAGTCATATTGCATACATGCTAGATATATTTGAAAGAATAGATTTTAGTTTTATACATGACAGAGCAGATATTACTGGCAACAATAACGATGAAACTTTCCAAAATAGAAAATATATGGAAGGTAATCCAGAAGATCCTAAAGATTTTGGACATACAGATATGCAAAATGCCCGTGTAAATTCAGCACATAAAATTGCATGGTACTTGGAAAAAATAGGACAGAAATCAGAATGGTGGGAAAAAGTTAAAGAAGGAAAGCAAGATCCTTTTGAAAAGATGCAATGGGCAGATGGTGTTAAAGGTGCTGGACAATTAGCACCTATTAGCGAAGAACCTGAACTTCCAGATGATCACAAAATAAGTCTATAAAAGTACTTGACACTTCTCCTTTTGATGCTATACTATATGTATAGTTTGTTAAAAAGGTAGGAGTTTTATGTACAAAGTATTTCAAATAAAATTAAGTAAAGAAGTAACTAATTTCGTAAATTCTAATGACAGAGGTCATTTAGGTGCGGAAGAAAAGTATCCTGAATATAATGCACACATGAAAACAATGAGAGGTGCTGAATACTTTAAAGGAGAAATGTTTGAACATTACACAAATGTTTGTAATGTTGCAAGAAACGGTGGATTAGTATCAGGAACTAGAAGTTTAGATCCGTTTTTGTTAGATAACTTAGAAGAAGTATTTAAGGTACTTAATGGTTATTACTTCGATGAAGATTCAGGCGAAGACATTGTTTTTGATAATCATGTAAGTGGTTACAAAATGAAAACTGTGACTCGTAAAGACGGTGAAGTAATTGAATACAGAGACATGCATTCACTTTCAGTAGGAGATATTGTTTATGATGTTGAAGAAGACACATATAATATTGTTGACAGTTTTGGTTTTAAAGATATAACTGCAGACATAGTTTCAAATATTTCAAGGGAGGCATTAAATGAAATTTCATAAGCAATTAAAAGTTCCTGGACTTAATGAGGAACAAATTATAGAGGCTCTCGAATCTACAGGAATGAAGATGAGACCTATGAGAGAAGAGTATTACGGGCAAAAGAAATTTAAGCCTACT
>MDTA01008701.1_pt1 | contig 16334 bp, 16 predicted proteins | sample 811151 | NCBI WGS metagenome assembly MDTA01 (sample SAMN05326648, study PRJNA326480) | marine metagenome | isolation source: seawater | place: Indian Ocean: South | collected 2010 | reverse complement strand
GTATATAATTGGTTGCTTACCTTGTAACATTCTGTTTAACATAATTGACATAACGTTTCTAAATGGATCATCATACTTCTGTCTTGGTCCAACAATGTTGTGTGGCACAGCAATAACGTACTCAACTCCGTGCGTTTCGCATAAGTTTTTTAGCACATCTTCACCGGCCTTCTTTGCAATACCATATGGATCTTGAGGACGACATTCGTAAGTTTCTCTATATGGTACATCGTCATGATGGCCATATCTTGCCATTGATGAACAATACACAATACGTTTTACTTTGTTTCTAATAGCGGCTGTAATAGTTGTAACTGATGCTTCAAATATATTTCTTGTAACAAGTACAGGTGAAAATACTGACAGTCCTTCATATGCAGTTGCGGCAGTGTGGTATACAATATCACAACCTTCCATCGCTTTAGTTAAGTTCTCTAAATCACAACAGTCTACTTGATGAAACTCTACATCTTGTGGTACGTTATCTGTATAACCACCAATCATATTATCATTGCCAGCAACAGTGTGGCCTTGTGATATCATTAAATCTGCTAAATGTGAGCCTAAAAATCCTGCAACACCTGTAATAAAAATTTTCATTTTGACTATTTAATTTGGGTTAACTCGGTGAAAAACTTTATCTGGCCAATGTTCTAGTAACAATTTAAAGCCTAACTCTTTTAAAAAATTCATACATTCTCGATTACTACTACCATATTTTCCAGTATTACTATTCAACTCAATCATTACATATTTGCATTGTGTTTCTAATACTTCTTTCGCACCTTTAAGCACTTCCATCTCAAATCCTTCAACGTCTATTTTTATTAAGTCAATATCTTTATACTCTAAACTATCAACAGTTATCATTTCTATATCCCCATCCCCTGAAACTCTTTTTGCTTGAGTAAAATTGTTTTTAGTTAACGAAATAAATTTTGACTTGCTTCCTACTGCTTGTTGTCTTGGTTCACAATTTACTGTGCAATTTTTTTCTAAACAGGTAAAATGTACTTCATCAGGTTCAAAAGCAATTACTTGTTTGCTATAATTTTCCATTGCTTTTGACCATGTACCACACCATGCACCAATATCTAACACTGTATTAAATTTTTGGTTATGTTTATCACACCATTCAATAAATTTATTCAAACATTTATTTTGGGTAAATGCTTGTCCTGACTTCCATTCTTCGATATGAACGTCGTTACTAGGTACCCAAAAATTGTTAACTTTCTCAATTTTCATTTGTAAAAATATAGTTAAATTCTTCTTCGTTACGTTTATGTTTTGATTTTAATTTAAAACCTAATGCTTCAATCATAGCAACATAATTTATATGCTTATGTTCTATTTCTAATAGAATACTTTTTGCTTTTTTAAAAACGTTCATTGCACCTTCAATAACTTTGTCTTCGTAACCGTCTACATCTATTTTAATATAATCAGGTTGTGGTAAAATTTTTCTTTCAATTAAAAAGTCTAGTGGAAATTGTGTACATCCGTGATAATAATCTCCCTTTTCTCCAACAACATTATCAGCAACTCCTTCGTGCATATTTTTAACATTAATTGTGGACAGGCCAACTTTATTACTCAAAGCAATACAATAAGCATTACAATTTTTTAAATTATTTAAATTAATACTATCTAACAAATTTTTATAACTTGCGGCATGTGGTTCAAATGCAAATACAGTGTTTTGTTTTTTTATTGCACTATACAATGTGTATATTCCAATATTAGCACCAATGTCAAAAAATACACTATCTTTTTCAAACGTGTTAATCCATTTAATTGTTTCAGGCTCTTTACTTAACATTCTATCCATCCTATTTTTGATATATGTTTTTTGTCCTTTATTATTTGCAAATAATATTTTTTTGTCTCTTGTAAGCGGAAAAGAAAAATAATCTGTATCAAAACTTTTTAATTTAGGCATTACAGTATTCCTTTGTCCATTAATATTTCAACAGCAGTTCCATTAGTAAATTCTTCAGGAGTAAATTGTTGATATGCTAAACTATACAACCAATCCTCACACCCAAGAAAAAAAGGGTTTTCTATGTCTGCTAAATTATGAAAACTTACATCTTTAGCAAAACTTTTTTCATCACAAAAAACAGGCACACCCATACATTGTGCTTCAACCGCCGCAATTGAACAACTTGTAACTAAACACCAAGCATCTTTTAAATCCTCTGACAACGGAACTTTTGCTTCACTAGGACCAGATGTTCCTCTGCCACGTGGTTTTTCTCTAACTTTTATTGGTCTATCTGTGTATCTTTTAATTTGTTCTATTACTTCTTGTGTCCAATTAGGTCTATCTAAATAGTTGTGTATGCTTGGACTACTCGGACAAACTAATATATGTGTTCCGTTGAAGTTTGGCGCTTTAACTTTTAATCCAAATTTTTCAAATCTATCGGACTTACAACCTTTAATATATTCTACGTGTATAGCATTTTTACAAATACGCCAGTAATGATTATCTGGTTTTAAATTATTATTATCAAATCTACCAAAGTATGGAGTATCAGTAAACCAAAATAGGTGCTTTCCTGCTTCTAACTTTTTAACCAGTTGTATATTATTATTCACAAAACCCCAAAACATTGAGTTACTTTTTGGCTCTGTTTCTTTACTATTGTCTAAAAATTCTACTTGTTCCGGCCAGGATTTTTTTACACCATTAAACACTTCCCAGGCTTTACTTTTTTCATTATTAGATGGTGCGTAAATTGTTAGCATCAATAAATTCCTTTATTAAAGTTGCCCATTTCTCATGGCCCTCGATATTTGGGTGGACATCATCTTTTGAAATTGTTAAATTATTTTCTAATACAAAGTCAAGATGACTCGAGTCTGCTCTAAAAAATCTTTTATTATTAATTTTACTATACAGCAATTTTATATCAGCATTTACTATTTGTGGATCTGAAATTGTATGGTATATGAGATATGGATATTTTTTAAATTCAAAATAATATTGCAGATTTAAAATATTATCTAAAGATTCTATCTGTACCATTTGATCTAAGTCGGCGCCTGATTTCATAAGATATTTCCAAAAACTTTGACACTCAGCATCTTTATTAGGACTATATGTTCTCCACGTAGTAGACATACTTGGAAACTTGTGTTTTTTATATCCGTCTTTAGTTGGAAAATCAACTCTTGTTCCTGAACTTGATCCAATTAAGAAAAAACATTTTTTTGCTATCTCAGGATTTTTTTCACACCATACCTTTGTTGTAAAACTTAATCTTTTATTACCACGTCCACCTCCAGCAAGGTTAACTGCTAATTCTAAATCCATTTGTTTAGCAACTTCAATACCGCAATGAGTGTTAACTCCTTCGCGTGGACGGAAAGTTAAAAAAGAACAACCATTTAGGAACAACTTAGAAACTGTCATACGATAATTATACACTAGTTATATAGGATATGCAAACAGTTCAGAACATTCAGGATATAAAATATTTCACCCATCAATGGGATATAATTGATGAAACATTCCAATATAGTATTAAATGGGCAAGGTACGGAATCACACACACATATTCAAGTTTACCAACTTTTGTGTCTGATTTTTCCAATTGTAGTGTAAATTCTTTACCTGTTTTAGTTACCGAGGATAGAAAATTAATAACCAATCATATATGGCCTTTAATATCTAGGTACAGAGATAAACCTCATAAAGTTCATGATATATTCAAAGAATGGGGAGAAAAAGTTGACATCAACATGCCTCCTATCACACAACAGTTTCACGGAAGTTGGAAATATGTTTGGCTACCAATTGATGAATACAGTTCTGAAAATCCATGGCACATTTGGATAGATATTGTATCAAAGTTTAGACTAATTGAAAAACGTTGGAGTACAAACTTTGAAAAATATGTTTTTATTCTTTCTAACCCAAGCAAATATTTTGAAAAAGTTTGTAAAGTATTTTTTCCAGATTTAAAATATCTTGTGATGCCAAAAAACGAAACTTGGAGATTTCAACACTTAATTGTGCCATCAATGAGCAATTACAATGACGGTATACTTACTCCTCACATGCCACAATGGGTAAGACATTTAGCAAACCTTGTAAAGAAAAAAGACAATCCTCATAGGAAAATTATAATAACTCGAAAAGGTGCACTTAATAGAAATATTAAAAACCAAGAACAAATGTTAATGGCACTAAAAGGATGGGAAACTATAGAATTAGAAAAACTAACAATAGAAGAACAAGTAAAAACGTTTGCTGAAGCAACACATATTGTATCACCACACGGTGCTGGATTAACAAATTTATTATGGTGTAAAAAAGGAACAAAGGTTATTGAATTAACACATGAAGCATTTTTTGCCAAAAAAGTTTATCCTGTATTATCTCATCATCTTGGACTAAAGCATACTGTACTACTATGTGATACTGTACCAATTCCTGGACCTAAACCAAAAAATAAAAAGTCTAAAGATATGGTTGATTTAAAAATAGATATTACAAAACTTATTGAAATTTTAGATTAATCTGCTAACCCAGACAAGTCAACTTTAATACTAGGAAATATGTTTGCTAACTTTGGCCAAATCTTTACATGTTTTTTGTGCTTTTTACCACCAGCACAATGTAAAAAGAATACTCTATCATAATCAAATTTTTCACCATTATTTTTAAAGTTATACATTCTTTTCATATCTAATAAAGGCACATTACTATCAACAATACAAGCATTTAAAAACATACCGTCGTCAATTCGATTGTCCTCAATATCCTTATACTTGCTTATCCATGGCAACATAAATTCCGTATTCAGTTTATTCAAAAGTATTACTCCTGGCTGAACAAACCTTTTACATATTGTTTCACCAGTAAATCTATCTGCTATTGGGTTTACTCTCTGATTAAATTTTGCACCTTCTGGAGTTGCTTCTCTAAATTTAGGATAGTAGCAAGTTTTCAGTGTTGTAGATATTTCTGGATAGTCTTCAAAAATGTTAGGTGCATGAGGTAAAGCAATAACATCACTATCAACATACATAATTTGATCATACTTGTCCCACCAACTACGATCCATCCACAAATCAAATCTTTCCCATGTTGGGTGCTTAAATGCCAACTTTGGTTCTGTAATTCGCATATATTCTAAATTATATTTCATACAATACTCCTGAAAACTATTTCTACTATAGGTTTCCATTGGACTAGGTTTTAGATTATTAAAGCCTGGTTGCGAATATTTTTGTATGTCTATATAATATTGAATTACCAAATTTCTCTTCATTGATAATATTTATTGGTGCAACTATCTGGACTTAAATATTCAAAAATGAAAATTAAACTCATCACATCTTATAAACCCGGCTGTTGGGAGCAGTATGGCAAAAAAGGCATAGAAGCAATGGCACAACAATTTCCTGCAGAGATAGACATTGTTGTATATGCTGAAGAGCCAAAACCTAAATGCAATTATGATAGAATACAATGGATTGATCTTAACAATGCTGAACCTGAATTAACAAATTTTAAAAACAGACATAAAGACGATCCTATTGCTAACGGAAAACTACAACAAATTGAAGGTGGTGTGCGTAGGGTACCCGAATTACAAAAACTTGGTGGAGCAGATAAAAATAAAGAATCTTTTTTATGGGACGCTGTTCGTTTTGCTAATAAAGTTTTTTGTGTAGTAAATGGAGTACGTAATTCAAAAGATTATGATTACGTTGTATGGCTTGATGCTGATACATTTACTTTTCGTCCTGTACCAATGGACTTTTTTGAAAAACTATTACCAAAAGACACAATGGTTACATACCTAGGTAGAGAAAATCCAAAGTTAAATGACGGAGGAAAATATCCTGAGTGTGGCTTTGTTGGCTACAACTTAAAACATCCTGAAACACAAAACTTTATAAACGAATGGGAATGGCTCTATACAACAGATGCAGTATTTAAAATACTCGAGTGGCATGACAGTTACGTATTTTGGCATTTAACAAAAAAATTTAGAACTGAAAAAAATATAAAAGTTAATGATATAGGTAAATGGATTGGAGTAAAAGGACATCATGTATTTGTAAACAGCGAACTTGGCAAGTACATGGATCATATGAAAGGCGACCGCAAACTAAAAGGAAGTAGTTCAAAAAAAGATTTAAAGACAGATATTACCAATGTCGATTATTGGAAAAAAGTTCCGTCGGCTTAAAAACAATATAATTACAGTAAATGAAAAAAATTGCATTTGTTACAGGAATGACAGGCCAGGATGGTCCTTATCTTGCAAAACATTTACTAGAAAATGACTATAAAGTTTACGGTTTGGTAAAAAGATATAGCAATCCTAATCTTAGTAACTTACAATACTTAAACATAGAAAACGATGTAGAATTAATTACAGGAGATGTTACAGACGATGCTAACATGAATCACCTTGTTAAATCTATACGTCCAAATGAATTTTACAATTTAGCGGCACAAAGTTTTGTTGGTGCTAGTTGGGAACTTAACAAACAAACAAGTGAAGTAAATGCTATAGGTGTTTTAAATATTTTAAATGCAATAGTTGGACACAATCCGACCACAAGATTTTATCAAGCAAGTACAAGTGAACTTTATGGAAACGCAAACGTTGACGGCGTACAAGATGAAAACACACCATTTCATCCTCGTTCACCATATGGTATATCTAAGTTATATGCTTACTGGATGACTGTAAACTTTAGAGCAAGTTATAGTATTCATGCTTCTAATGGAGTTTTGTTTAATCATGAATCACCAATACGAGGAAAAGAATTTGTTACTAGAAAAGTTACAGATGGAGTTGCTAAAATAAAATTAGGACTTGCAAAAAAACTTACACTAGGCAACCTCGAAGCAAAAAGAGATTGGGGGTTTGCGGGAGATTTTGTAGAGGCAATGTATAAAATGGTACAACAAGAAGATTCAGGAGATTATGTAATATGTACAGGTGTACAACATTCAATACGAGAATTGCTTACTCATGCATTTGAAACAGCAGGAATTTCTGATTGGGGACAGTACATAGAATCAGATCCTCGTTTCAAACGTCCAGCAGAAGTACATGCCTTACACGGATCCTACGCAAAAGCAAAAGAAAAATTAGGATGGGAACCAAAAACTTCATTTAAAGACATGGTTGCTTCAATGGTAAATGAAGATATAAAGCGACTGTCTAATGATATACGTTAGTGCCACAAATAGAGAACTTACTGAAAAATACGTTGACTGGGCAGTAACAGGACTGCCAGGAGCAGTTAAACTAAATCCACAAGATATTATTAAAAAAACTGATTGTAAAAAGGCAGTCATGTTTGGTGTGTTACGAGGTACACATTTAGTTTACAACTGGGCAAAGAAAAATAATATTGACTTTTACTATATTGATAGGCCATATTGGGGAGAAACAAGAAACCATCCATTCTATGTAAAAATTGTTAAAAATAATCATTTAAAAAATTGGCAAGAAAATAGACCTGATGATAGATTTAAAAAATCTTTTCCATGGCCAATTAAACCTTGGAAAAAAGATGGAAAAAATATAATTGTTTGTCCACCATCAAATGCAATGAAAGAATTTTTTAATGTACACGATTGGTTAGATAAAACATTGGCAACATTAAAACAACATACTGATAGGCCTATCATTGTTAAAAACAAAGGATATAATCCTATTATAGGTTACGACAATCATGGTGGATATAAAGTTACAGGCAAAGATAATACAAAACCTAGTGGACCAATTGATTGGGATAATGCTTATGCAATAGTAACTTATAATTCAAATATTTCTCTAGAGGCAACTACAAAAGGCATTCCTTGTTTTACTGATAAGCATAATGCTTGTGCACCAATATCACAAACTGATTTTACAAAAATAGAAACACCTAAATACGTTGATCGTGAACCATTATATTATTCAATGGCATATGGACAATTTACAGGAGAGGAAATACGTAACGGCTACGCATGGAAAATATTAGATGAAAGTTGAAATATTTAGACGAACAGTAAAAGATAGACGCAGAGGAGCAAGTTGGGATCTGCTTCAATACATGGCAGAGGGTATACGAGCATGTGGTGATGAACCCATAATAGTAAATGAAAACATGACTGGGCCATGGCAAGAAAACGAAATGGAGCCAACTGCACCAATTGGTTGTATGTTTGGTTACGGTGGATCTAATCAAATGCATCATACAAAAGGACGTAGAAGAGATTTAGTAGAACGTGCCAAAAAGAAAGGTATTTACATTATTACATTCGACGGGGGATTAATGAGTAGTTTTGGTAATGTACATGGTCCAAATCATCACTGGAGAGTGTCTTTGTATTCACCTATGAACAATGGAAATTTTTTAAGTGATAATTCTCCAAATGATAGATGGGAAATGATGAAAGCATTGTGGAAAGTAAAATACGAACCGTGGAGAAAATCTAATCCAGAAGATCCAATTATGTTTGTACTTCAACCTAAAGATAATTGGAGTATGAACGAATTAGATCCAATAGATTGGTTTATGGACGTTTACAAAAAACTACGTCCTTTAACAAAAAGAAAATTTATAGTGCGTCCACATCCTAATCATGTAGTAGCAATAGAAAATAGAATATCAGAATTTCCTAAAGATGTTGAAGTACATATTGGACAAAAATACTTCCACGGAGATGAAAAAAAGTATTATAGATTTCATTTTCAAGAAGCAATTACTAATTGTCATGCTATTGTAACACACAATTCAACAGCATCAACTGATTCTTGTATAAGAGGTATACCAACATTTTGTACATCAGATCTTGCAATCTGTTGGCCTGTAGCAAATAAAGACTTAACAAAAATAGAAACTCCAGAATATCCTGATAGAAAACAATGGGTATACGATTTAGGTTACAAGTTGTGGAATGAAAAAGAAATAAGAGACGGTACAGTATTCAAACGTTTCAAAACAAAATTAGGTTTATAATGTGCGGCATATACGGAATAACTGATCATAATCCAACATTAATTCAAAATTATATCAAAACTTGTAGCCACAGAGGACCTGATGGCGAAAAAGTTTGGTGGGATCCGGATCATAAATTAACACTTGGACATAACTTGCTTTCTATTATGAGCAGTCCACAATTATCAGTGCAACCGTGGAAGACTCCAAACAAAAATTGGTTAGTATACAATGGTGAAATATTTAATTATTATGATCTAAAAGCAAAGTATATGAATAAAGGATTTGCAGGTATTACAGGTTGTGATACTGAATTACTTGCGTGGGGTCTTGATACTTTTGGATTAAATTTTATAAACGAAATTGACAGTATGCATTCGTTTGCATATTACAAAGTAAAAGAAAAAGAACTTTGGCTATCTAGAGACCATGCAGGTATTAAGCCTTTATATTACGCTGAAGTAAAAGAAGGATTAATTTTTGGAAGTGAAATTAAAGGCTTACTTGATCATGTCCCTGGATCACGTGTAATAGATCCTTTGGCATTTAGTAGTATGGCACATGTTGGATTAAATCCAACTGCAAATACATTTTTCTCTAATATAAAAAAATTATTAAGTGGTGAAACAATAATATACGATTTGGAAAATAAGCGTATCAAAAATAAAATAAGAAATCTAATTGTGCCTACTAACAATCATAAATTTTATCCAGAAGAATTTAGAGCAGAAACACGTGAGAGTGTAAAAATGTGTAGTATTGGTAGACGTAAAATTGGAATATTTTTAAGCGGTGGATTGGATAGTGGAATGGTTGCTTATGAACATAGTAATTTACATGACGTAACAAATACGTATACAAATAAAATGGAACCAAATATAATTTGGCGTGAAGACGACCACAATGACGATCATAATAAAGCACTGCAACTTGCAGAACAATACAAATTTAACCATAAAGTTATAACAATGACTCCACAGTTGTTAACAGAAATGTGGGACGATAGCATATACTTCATGGAGCAACCAGTATACAATCCGTCAATGGTTATGTACTATTACACAAACAAAGCACTAGCAGATGACGGTATTACTGTAACCTTGGCTGGAGATATGGGAGATGAGGTACTAGGTGGTTATCCAAAATACTGGAAACTAAGAAATAAAAATGTAACTTCATGGAGGGAATTAATAGAAGCATGGATGAATAGAATAAAACGTCCAATACAAGTTACAAAAACACCTATTAGTAGAGAAGAATTAACAGATCATTTTAGTAAAACTTTTCCAGAAGAACTTTATGATCAAAAAGATCCTGTAAATTCTTACATGGCATTAGATTGTGTTACCCAAGTTCCAGAAGAATTTTTTATAAGAAATGACACGTATGGTATGGCATTTAGTATGGAGGGGCGTTTTCCTTTGGCTACTAAAAGATTTATGAAATATGCTTTAAGTATTAGTTCTTCTGCAAAAATTGGAACACATAAACATCAAACAAAACTATTAAGTAAGAAAGCATATAAAGATATTTTTCCAAAACAAATTGTTAACAAACACAAAACTGGTTGGACTGCACCAGTAAAAGGATGGATACAAGACCAAAAAGTTTCAAAAGATTATTATCAAAAAAGAATTAATCAACAAGACTGCCTAAAAGATATTGTAGTACGACAAAACGAAACAACTAAATCGGCTATACCTGCATGGATATTACGAGATTGGGCAAATAAATTTAACATGACATTTGAAAATTAAATAGGAACAAAATGAAAATTAAAGTTTTAACATCATACAAGCCAGGCACGTGGAACGAGTATGCCAAAAGAGCAGTTGATAGTTTATTAGAACATTGGCCGTCTGACACAATAATTGCAGTATACCACGAAGAGCAACCACAAGATGTTTTTGAACATGAAAGAATACAATGGTATGATATACACAAAGTTCAACCTGAATTACTAAAATTTAAAAACAAATACAAAAACGACCCTGTAGCAAATGGAGAAATACAAGAAATTCCAAATGGTATTCGTAGACCTGGGCCTATGCCAAAGAAAGGTTCGTACCAATGGAATGCTGTAAGATTTGCTAACAAAGTTTTTTGTGTTACACACGCTTTACAAAATTCAAAAGACTTTGATTACATAGTATGGCTTGATGCTGACACATATACATTTAGGCCAATGCCAAAAGAATTTTTACAACATATGTTACCACAAGAAACTATGCTAACCTACCTAGGTAGAGAAAATCCGGATCTTAATGATGGCGGCAGAGATCCTGAATGTGGCTTTGTTGGCTACAATTTAAATCATCCTGAAATACAAAACTATAGACGAGATTGGGAAGAAATGTACATAAAAGAAACAGTGTTTAAATTAACTTGGGGTTGGACCGACTGCTCTACTTTATGGCATTTATCTAAATTATATCAAAAAGAAAAAAATGTAAAAATAAATGATATAGGTTATGGAAAAAAAGTAAAAGGTAATCACGTTTTTATAAACAGTGAACTGGGTTTGTATATGGACCATTTCAAAGGTAAACGTAAACAAATGAAAAGAAGTGCAAAAAATGATTTTAGACCACAAGTGTTAGACTCTACAAAAAATTTAGCAAATTTAGAATATTGGAAAAAAATTTAAACATGAAAGTAGAAATTTGGCCTCAGTATGGTCCATTAAATTCAAAAGAAGTTTTTCAAAACTTTATTACAAGTTTACAAAATAGCGGAGAGCAACTATCCATTAACAAAAGTGCAAATGCTGATGTGGCAGTGATATGGTCTGTTTTATGGCAAGGACGTATGAAAAATTACAAACATGTCTGGAATGAATACAGAAGTGCAGGCAAGCCTGTTGTTGTATTAGAAGTTGGCGGACTAAGACGTAACAAAAGTTTTAAGATTGGAATAAACGGTGTTAATAGAAAAGCAGACTTTGCTAACCAGGAAGTTGATGACACTAGATGGAATTTGTTTAATCATAAATTTAAACCATGGCGAACAACTGGAAATAATATTATTATTTTAGGACAACATCATAATTCTGAACAATGGGTAGGACTACCGCAAATGAATAAATGGTTTGAACAACAAGTACAACAAATTAGAAAATATACAGATCGTCATATACAAATTAGACCACACCCAAGAAATCCTATAGGGTTTGATGTACGTAAATTTAAAAATGTATCCATGAGGCGTCCTGTTATAGATAGAAAAACAATTGACGACACAGACTTTAAAGATACGTTACACGATGCATGGGCAGTAGTAAACCACAGTTCAAATCCTGCTATGGAAGCAGTTATTAATGGTGTTCCTGTATTTGTGTCAGAAGATAGTTTATGTTATGAGGTTGGTAATAAATCATTAGATAATATTAATAATCCTCAAATGCCTGATAGACAAAACTGGGCAAATAAGTTATCATACACAGAATGGTTTCCAGAAGAAATAAAACAAGGACTGCCATGGAAAAGAATTAAAAAAAGATTAGAGGAAAAATATTTGTAATGCTAAACCAAATGAAAGATAAAGGCGGTAACATATATAAAGTTCATTCTAAAATTGAACCTATTGAGTGGGAACCTTACAAAGGCGAAACTGTAAACACAAATCTTATAATACGTGGTGGAGAGAAAATACAAGAAACTGCTTTTTATCCAGACAAAGTAAAAGCAGTACCACGAGGAAATGCATACATCATTGGAAACGGTCCTTCACGTAAAGGGTTTGACCTTAATACATTAAAAGCAACTGGACAAACGTATGGATGTAATGCTTTGTATAGAGATTTTATGCCAGATTTTATTTTTAGTGTAGACACTAGAATGACAGTTGAGATGTGTCAAAATGAAGTTGGCAAAAAAACATTCCACTATGCACCTTCCTTAGAAGTTAATAGACCATACAGTAAGGGTATGCTACATCTAGTTCCAAATAATCCACATTGGATATCAGGCAATCAAGCATTTTGGACAGCATGTGTTCATGGTCATAAAAACATATATTTGATTGGATTTGACTTTAGAGAATATGGCCGCGATCAATTCAATAACATATATCAAGACTCAGAAAATTATGGCGAGAGACATAGTGATTCAATATTTGAAGGATGGTTAAAACAGTTTAGAGATCATTTAAAAATGAGACCTTACTGTAATTTTACAATAGTACATGACAACCCACCTGAGTATTTGAATTATTTACAAACTGGAGATGATCTAGGAAATAGTGCGTTAATGACTTACAAGGAATTTAACGACAAAGTGATAAACCAACAGCCGCAAACTTAGGTCTAAATTTATAAAAGTTAGCGTTGTGGTTTGAATAAGGATCTTTTAATACTGTCATTTGATAAAGATGCACCATTTCATGAGCAAGTGTTTCAATAAACTCGTTCCAATTTTTAAACTTACAATGTAATTGAATGTAAAATTTAACTTTTATATGGTGTGGTATAATTCTTTGATCAAATTTACCTTTAGGAGTTTTTCTATTATCCCAGTCAGCAACACATCTACCATAATCGTTATGAATTTTTTTAACTTCAATATACACTCTACCTAACTTATTACCAAATAATAGTGTGTTTAATCTGCCAAACCAGTAAACAGCAGTTCTAGTTGTTGGATAATAATATCCGCTATTAGAACCTTCAGATAGTTTGGATTTTAACTGTTTTTTAAAGGATTTACGTTTACTTTCTTTTATATGTTTCATAGTTGACAATATTACCGTTTATGTTATAATATACTAATAATTATCAAAAAACAGTGAGGCAATATGCAGGCAGATTTACCAAAAACTATTAACGAAGCGGTTAAAATACTAGCATATAATGACTATTTTTGGAGTGGTGGCCCAAAAACACCAAATACAAAGATCAGTGCTCATCCAAAAGATCAAGAAACTGTACGATCACTAGCAGAGGCACAATATGCATGGACTGAAAAACAGGCCAAATTAGCGTTGGTAATTCTTAAAAGATACCTAACAAAATTCCAAGCACACGGAATGGATATTAAAAAATTATTAGACAATCCTCAATATGAGTCTCCTTTTAGGGTTATTAGTTTTGAAAAAAGTATTGAAAAATTTATTGACACAGACGAAGAACAAAAAATTGAATTGCATTTTCCATACAATAAAAAACTTATACAATTAATTAGAACATTAAAAGACAAAAGAGGTTTGCCTGGAGGATATGCCAAGTACGACGGAGAATCTAAAAAATGGACATTTAAACAAACCGATGTAACGTCTTACTATCTTACACTAATTGCTATAAGATATGATTTCAAATTTATAGATACTACACTACTTGATGACTACTATCTAGTAAGAAAAGAAATTGCAGGATATAAAAAACCTCATGCAAGATTAGTTGGCACAGAAATTGTTATAGATAATGCAAGCGAAAGTCTACAAGAGTATTGGAATACTAATATTAAACATTTACCAACTATACAGCAAGTTGATGCATTTAAAAATTTAGGATTAAGCACACGTGGTATAAAATTTAAATCATGGTCTGGGTTGGGTGGAATGATTGCACGTAATGAATCAGATCGTATGTGGATAAGCAGTAAAGACTATTCAAAAAATGAACTTATGAACGGACTGATCGAGTTAAATTGTTTTCCGTTAATTGTACCTGTATCAGGTGATCCTTATACCAACGCAGAGGCTATGGAGTGGCAAGAATGGATAGACGTCTTTAATAGACACGGAATTGAAAATAAAAATTTGGCTTTTGGTTTTGATATGAAAGAACCAAAAAAAATTAATGATAAAAATGAGCCATTAAAGGAAAAATGGACTGAGAAAATGGATGAAACTAAATTTCAAACACTTTGTGAATTATGGCAAATGGCTAAACAGTTTAAATATGTAGACAAGGAAACAAAAATTATTTTTATAAGGAACAGAATACCAAAAACACTGATCAAATCTGGAATAAAACCAAAAGCAAGTTTAGTGTCATTGGGCGGTGGTTATTATACATCAGGCACTAATAACCTAAAAAGATATCTTGATTCTTTACCTAAAACGTTGTATTATAACGACTATCAGCCTTCAAATTATGATTGGAGTGATAGAGTTATAGTAAAACTATGAGCAGTTGTAAATTAGTAATCAAAGACCAAGTAAATGTAAAATTTGAGAACTTAGATCTCAAATGGCGACAACGTCTCCATCAAAAATTTAAATATCAAGTGCCATATGCATATCACTTGCCAGCAGTTAAGTTAGGTAGATGGGATGGCAAGATAGCATTTTTTGGATTGGGTGGCACAACATATCTATACCTTATTGATCAAATATTGCCTATTCTAGAAGAAGGTGGAGTGTATGTTGATTTAGATGATCAAAGACCTAAACAAGATTTAGAATTCAAAGCAGTAGACAAAAATTATTTAAGTCATATTAAATGGCCTGAGAAACATCCAAGTGCTGGACAACCAATAGAATTAAGAGACTATCAAGTGGAAACAATAAACAAATTTATTGAGAATCCGCAAAGCATACAAGAGATCGCCACTGGTGCAGGTAAGACCATTATTACTGCGGCACTGTGCCAGTTGGTCGAACCTTATGGACGCACACTAACAATAGTGCCAAACAAAAGTCTTGTTACACAAACTGAAGAAGACTTTGTTGCTTGTAATCTTGATACCGGTGTATATTATGGGGATAGGAAAGAAGTAGGAAGATATAACACAATAGCAACTTGGCAAAGTTTAAATGTTTTAGAAAAAAAATCTAAAAATGAACACTCAACAGAATTTAAAGAATTTATAGAAGGCATTAATACAGTTATAGTTGACGAGGTACATATGGCCAAAGCAGATGTACTGAAAAGAATGCTAACAGGACCGTTTGCTCATTGTCAGATACGTTGGGGATTAACTGGAACAATACCAAAACAAGAATTTGAATACATGGGTATAAAAGTTTCTCTTGGTGATGTTACAAATAAAATACCTGCAAAAGAATTACAGGATAAAGGAGTACTAGCAAACTGTAACGTAAATGTTTTACAAACAAATGATATACTAGAATTTAGAAGTTATGCTGAAGAACTCAAATGGTTAACTACAGATCCAAAACGAATGAGTTGGGTAGCACAAACAATAAAAGATATTGCAACTTCAGGAAATACACTTATACTTGTTGATAGGATATCAGCAGGCGAAATACTTGAAAAGAAAATAAAAGACAGTGTATTCATAAGAGGTGCAACTAAAAACATGGAAAGGAAAGAACACTATGATGAGGTATCTACTGCTCAAACTAAAGTTATTATTGCCACATATGGAGTGGCCGCTGTTGGTATTAATATTCCTCGTATTTTCAAT
>MDTA01067757.1_pt1 | contig 16335 bp, 18 predicted proteins | sample 811151 | NCBI WGS metagenome assembly MDTA01 (sample SAMN05326648, study PRJNA326480) | marine metagenome | isolation source: seawater | place: Indian Ocean: South | collected 2010 | reverse complement strand
TAACTTAACAAACGGATCGCAATTAGCAACTGTTGAAGATGGTACTATTGATCAAAGCACATCTCTTAAACTAGTTGGTAAAAACTATGCCGGCTATGGAGAGATTCAGAACGAAAATTTCGTTCATTTGCTAGAAAACTTCTCCAGTGCTAATCAACCAGCGGCTCCTTTGACAGGACAGATATGGTTTGATAGTTCTGGCAAAAAACTTAAATTTTATGATGGTACTAAATTTAGAACAACAGGCGGCGCCGAAGTTGGTACGAGCCAGCCCGTAGGATTGACTACTGGTGATTTTTGGTGGGATAGCGGTAACAATCAGCTTTACGCACAAAATTCAGATGGCGGATTTGTTTTAATTGGACCACAAAGTATTGGTGAAACTGTATCAGCAATGGTTACAGGACAAGTTAGAGATAACGCACAAAATAACAGAACAATAATTAAAGGTACAGTTGAAGATTCAGTAGTATTCATTATTAGTGCTTCTGAATTTACAATAGATTCTACTGATCCTAACAACGTAATTACAGGATTTGATGTTGTAAGACAAGGATTAACATTAAGAAATACAACTTCTGGTACAGACGGAGTAACATCAGGAGCATTTAGATTTCATGGTACAGCAACAAACGCTGATAAATTAAACGGATTGCCAGCAAGTGATTATGCTTTAGCAGGAGCGGCTAATTTCAACAGCATTGTTAGATTTGTAGACGCGGGTTTTACAGTTGGTGACGCAAACGACTTAGCAGTATATATTGATCAATCAGGATCGGGTGATGAAGCTGTTGTTGAAAACACAGTTGGACAAAAAATTAGATTCAAAGTCAAGTCCAGTGGTGGCGTTACAACAGAACCATTCCATGTACAAGCTCAAGGACTAGTACCAACAGCAACAACCACATACGATATAGGTGATACGAATTACAAATTTAGATCAATGTATGCTACATCATTTATTGGATTAGCAACAAACGCAACTAATTTACAAGTTGGATCAAACTTTAGAACAGGTGATGTAAGTGCTACAAATAATACAGTAGCAGTTAGGGATTCAAGTGGTAACTTGTCAGCAAACGTGTTTAATGGTATATCGACACAAGCAAGATACGCTGACTTGGCTGAGAAATATACAACAGACAAGAATTATCCAGTTGGAACACTTATGACAATCGGCGGAGAAGCAGAAGCAGAAGCAAAAGCCTGTGAAGCTGATAGTGATGTATGTATAGGAGTTATAAGTACAAAACCAGCTTACTTAATGAATTCAGAAGCTGAAGGTCAAGCTGTAGCTTTAGTCGGAAGAGTGCCAGTGCGTATAACAGGTCCGGTAAATAAAGGGGAGCCTGTTTATGTAGCAGAAAACGGCACAGCAAGTGCCAATGGAAGTGGTGACAGAATTGGTATTGCGTTAGAAAGCAATGACAGGCACGAAGAAACATTGGTTGAATGTATTTTGAAGTTATAAAATATAAGGAAGTAAAATGGCAGTAGGTGATACAATTACCGCCGCAAGGTATAATAATATCAGAGCAAGAGTAGCGGCAATCCTAGGATTAGGAGCAGGCGACGAAGGTTACGGTCAAGCAGTAACCAGCCAAACTGTAGCTGTTGGAGCAACTGTAACAGCACAGGATATGATTAATCTAGATACAGATTTAACAAAAATTAGAATACACCAAACAGGATCTTTACCAGCAGAAATTGCTCCACCTAGTGTTGGAGATACAGTTGAAGATAGTAATACTACTTCTAAAGAAGGGTATGTTCAATACGAAGATTTAAGCATTACCGCACAAGCATCAAGATTAAGTGTAGCATCAAGTCAGGTTGGACTAGAACCTGGTGTATCAAGTTCACGTTCAGCATCTTGGTCAACTGACATTGATCATCATTTTACTGTTACTTTTGGTGGATATTCTGTAACAAACGGTGACGGATCGATAACTACAGTGAGTGGCGCTGACCATATGAGAGTATTTTTCAATGCTGGCGGATCAATTAACATGAGCGGAAGCATTGGTTCTGGCAACACAACTATTAATAACGACTGGAGAGCTTTAATGAGTTCGGTTGGCACAGTGGTTTTTGATAGAGATAACACAAGTAATGGATCTGTTGGAACAAATTACGGATATGTAAACCTACCAGGCAGTTACGTAACGATCTTCAACAAAGCGGCTAGTGCTTATAGTGCTAACGATTACTTGATTGAAGCATATAAGAGTGGTGCTACTTTGTATTTTAGAATTACTTTTAATGAAGATAAAGGACCAAATCCAAATTTTGACGAAGCTGTAACAGCGTCAACTTCAAGCACAGCACAGATGAACAGACCGAATAACACTAATTCTGTTAATGTGCCGGCTCCAACTTTTAATACTACCAACAGTTTGTAAGTTAAATAGTTATACTATAAACTAGGAGTATAACTATGGACGATGCTTTGAAAAAAGCACTTGATTTTTCGAACTTTTCAGCAACACTGAATACTCAAAAAACAATACTTAAGGACAAATACAAAGACGACTGTGCTTTGTACTTCAAAGGAGGCAAGTTTACAGTATCTATGACTTTGTTTTCCTTTGTTTCAGACTTGATAAGTCATGACATAGAGTCTACTGTTATTGTTGATGATAACAATACTCCTGTCCAGATTGATAATGTAGAAGAATTTTTTGTTCTTGTAAAAAACAAATATGCTACAGCAACCAATTTGTATCTAAGCGAATATAAAAAACTGACATCTCAAAGAAGTATAGAAGGTTTGGTTGATGAATAATGGTGTGCTTTGCTTTGCTAATAATAATAGTAAAGTAAACTATATTCTACAAGCACAGGAATTAGCTTCCAGGGTACGGAAGTATCTAAACTTGCCTACATCAATAGTAACCTCTACACCTAATGAAGTAGATTCAAAACTTTTTGATAAAATTATCCCTGTAGAAGCACCTAACGGCAATTACAAAAGGTATTATGATGGATCGGACACCCATGTAAATATTGCTTTTAATAATGCTGGAAGGATTGACAGTTTTGATTTGACACCATATGATAAAACGTTAGTGCTAGACACAGATGTTATTTTATGTAACGGTGATTTAAAAAACGCTTTCAATAATAATCATGATTTTCAAATATACAAGAACTGTACTGATTTGACTACGTGGAGAAAACATGATGAATTCAATTACATAAATGACAAAGGCGTTTGTTTTTATTGGGCAACAGCTTTTTGCTTTAACAAAACCACAGAAACAAAAATATTTTTTGATTTGCTTAAGACTTTAAAAAATAATTGGAATCATTATTCTAAGGTTTTTGATTTAGGATCAAGAAATTTTCGAAACGATCATATTTTTAGTATAGCCATACATATGATGAATGGATTTATTGAAGGTGACTGGGCTAAAGATATGCCAAGCACTTTGTATTATACGTTAGATAGAGATATACTACATAAGATAGATAAAAATAAACTTGTATTTTTGTTACAAAAGGAAAATATTCACGGAGAATACATATTGTCTTCAACAAAGGACATGAATGTTCATGTGATGAATAAATTTAGTATAGAAAGGTTACTAAATGTCTAGAGGATACATGTTAGTAGCTTTAGGTAATGATTATGTGGAGCAGGCATGTCTTTGTGCGGCTAGTATTAAGAAAACACAAACAATATCAAATGTATCTATAATGACAAATGACTCTGTACCACAAAAATACAAAGGTTTGTTTGATAAAGTTATAGAAGTGCCACAAAGAAAATCTGATAAAAGTTTTTACGGTACAGAACATCGTTGGAAAGTGTTTCATGTTACTCCTTATGAAGAAACTATTGTGTTGGATACGGATATTTTATTCTTAACCAACATAGATTATGTTTGGCAAACACTCAAAGGATATAGTGTAGCATTTTTAACCGATGTAAAAACGTACAGGGGTAACGTAATTAAAGATAACTTTTATAGACAAGTCTTTGTAAAGAATAATTTGCCTAATATCTATAATGCTTTTCATTTTTTTAGACAAGACAATATTGCTTTGGATTACTATAAAAATTTAGAACTGATATGTAAACATAATGAAGATTTTTATGATGTATATTTAAAAAAACTCAAGCCAAAGGTATCGAGTATGGATGTAAATCATGCTCTAGCGATATTGAATAGTAATTTAGAAAAGTATATGGTAAGTTCTGTTAATTTTGTACATATGAAGTCTCGTGTACAAGATTGGAAAGTAGCAAACGAGTCTTGGTTGTCTGATTTACCGTATTACTTAGACGAAAATTTTCAACTAAAAGTAGGAAATTATCAACAATTTGGAGTTTTTCATTATGTTGATCATCAATTTTGTCAAGATGTAATAGGAAGATACAATGGTTGACATAAAAATTGAAACTAAACAGTATGTATCTTTTAGTCCCGACAACGGAGAAATATATGCTATAGGTCCTTGCTCTGAATATCCTGGATATGAATCTATAGAAGTGACAGAAGAACAGATAGAACCTATTAAATCTTACAAAGATAAAATGGAAGATTATAAAGTATTGTTTAGCTCTGTCACTAAAAAATATGAATTGAGAAAAATAGAAAACAATGTTATAGAAAGCAATTTTATTTTAAATAAAGTCAATGAAAAAGATAAAGATCCTTATTTTGATGTTATTTTTTCGGTTGATAAAAAGAAAAATTTGTGTTATATTGATACGATAGAAGAGTTATCTAATGTTAAATTTGATTCTAGCATAATGTTTAGTGTTACCAAAAAAGATGATCCCCACTTTCTAATCAAATCTGTAGAATACACAGTAGGAGAAAAACTTAACTTTCAAGTAAAGTTAGATAATTCTTATAGCATATACACAGATAGTAATTCGTTACGCTGTGTTTACGAGGAAGTACAATGAAATTAAAAATTGCTGAACTAGACATAATCTATCTTAGTTATGATGAACCAAACGCAGATAAAAATTATGCGGATTTGCTTACAAAAGTTCCTTGGGCTAAAAGAGTACACGGAATCAAAGGATCCGATGCGGCTCACAAAGCCTGTGCTGAGTTAAGTGAAACAGATAGATTTGTTACAGTTGACGGCGATAATACTATAAGACAAGAATTTATCAATCAAGTTTTAGATTTTGACGCACACACAGATTTAACAAATAGTGTCATAAGTTGGTGTGGTAAAAATACTATCAATGGACTTATGTATGGCAATGGTGGCCTAAAGTGCTGGCCAAAAGAACATGTATTGAGTATGAAAACTCATGAAAACGCAGATCCAAATAATCCACATGCTCAAGTTGATTTTTGTTGGGATACAAATTACATTCAACAGAATAGTTGTTATTCAGATGTTCATAATAACGAAACTCCTCATCAAGCCTGGAGAGCAGGTTTTAGAGAAGGTGTTAAATTAGCACTTGACCGTGGCGTAAAAATTTCCAAAGAACAATTTAAAGCAGGACACGTTAAAAATTTAAACATGCTGTACATTTGGATGATGATAGGGTCAGACATAACTAATGGTTACTGGGCAATCTTAGGTGCTAGAGAAGGATTGTATAATACAATGCTGTCTGATTGGGATTATACAAATGTAAGAGATTTCGAACATCTTGATGAATTGTGGGCAGGAAGAGATGAAATGCCAGAAGATGTACTTCATTCTGAAATTTTTAATTACGGTACTGAGCTCATAAACCAATTAGATTTACCAATTGCTGTACAACCTTTGAATGAAGAACAAAGTTTATTCTTTAAGACTGTAAATAAAAATTTTGGCAGAGAAATTAATAATAAAATTATTGATAGAGAAAATTAATGAAAGTTGATCCGATTGAAGTAAAAGAAAAACTAGATTCAATAGGATGTGGTTTTTGCCTTGCTAAATGGACACAAGTTACTATGCATCTAGGGACTGGACTGACGCAAAGTTGTCATCACGTAAAAGCACACCCTATTGATGTAAACTATCTAGAAACAAATCCAAGTGTATTACACAATACAGGATTCAAAAAAAATATTAGAAAGCAAATGTTAAACAATGAGCGTCCTCAGGAATGTAACTATTGCTGGAGGATAGAAGATAACACAGGAATGACGAGTGATAGAATTTGGAAAAGCAGAGATCCCTATAGTTGGCCGCACTTTGATAATATAAAAAACTTAACAGGTGATGAGGACTTTTATCCTACATACGTTGAAGTAAGTTTTTCAAATGTATGTAATTTTAAATGCGGATACTGCGGACCAGCTTTTAGCAGTAAATGGGGTGATGAAATAAAATCAAATGGTCCCTATACTTTTAAAACAACAGGGTGGAAGTATAATCAACCAGACGAATATCAAAAACAAATACCTGAAAGAGAACATAATCCTTATATAGAAGCATTTTGGAAATGGTTTCCTGAAGCAGTGAAACACATGCATACATTGAGAATCACCGGCGGCGAACCATTAATGTCCAAGCACACAAACAAGGTTATTGATCATTTAATTAATAATCCTCAACCTAATTTAGAGTTTTCGATTAATTCAAATGCGTGTCCGCCAGGAGACAAATGGAAACAGTTTGTTGATAAAATTAAAATATTGGAAGATAAAAAGTGTATTAAACAATTTATTCTTTTTGTAAGTGCCGAAGGTACAGAGCAACAACAAGAATACAATAGATTTGGTATGGATTGGAAAATATTTACTCGTAATGTTGAATATTACTTAGATAATACAAAAGGCGTTTGTAGTTTTATGAGTGCATTTAACATCCTCAGTATTCCTTCTTTTTATAATTTTTTAGAATATGTATCGATCTTAAAAAACAAATTCTATACAAACCAGTTTCAAAGAATAATAGTAGATATTCCATACGTAAAAAGCCCAGGATTTTTAGATGCTAAAATAGCAACACATGATTTAATTAAAGACTATTTGTATCCTTGTATTACATTGATGAAGCAAAAGGAATTTTCAGAAAGAGAAATACAAAAAATGGAAAGGATTGTAAAAGATTTAGATGTAAGATATGAAAATCCTAACGATTTTGAAAAAGAAGCTATTGAAGGCAGACGTATGTTTTATGAATGGATACAACAATACGACAAAAGACGGGGAACAGACTTTGTCAAAACTTTTCCAGAAATGAATAAGTTTTTAAAGGATTGTGAAACATGTATGATATAATTTTTATAAGTTATCATGAACCTAATGCGGAAGATTTATTTAAAGATTTGTATAAAAGATTCAATAGTATTGGAGTGTTTGGAGATAGGGTAAAAAGAGTTAAAGATGTAAAAGGTATCCATCAAGCTCACATAGAAGCAAGTAAAATTTCAAATACTGATTATTTTTTTGTAGTAGATGGAGATGCTGAAATTTTAGACACTTTTAAATTTGATTATGTAGTACCTAATCTTGTTGAAGACATAGTACATGTTTGGACAAGTATTAATCCTTTGAATAATTTAAAGTACGGTTATGGCGGTGTAAAACTATTGCCAACCCAATTAACAAAAGATTTAGATACAAGCACAAGTGATATGACAACTAGTATAAGCACAAGATTTAGAGTAATGGAAGAAGTATCAAACATTTCATTCTTTAATACTGACGAATTCAGTACCTGGAGAAGTGCTTTTAGAGAATGTGCCAAGTTAAGTAGTAAAGTAATAGACAGACAAGATAAAGGAGAAACAGATGAAAGACTCAAAATATGGACTAATGAAGCTGATGGAAGATTTTGCGACTATGCGATTCGAGGTGCTAGGGCTGGTATGGAGTTTGGCCTTTCTAGGGGGTCTGATCTTAGGTTAATAAATGATTTTGATTGGCTTAAGAAGAAATTTGACCAGCTAGAAGAAATCTAATTCCTCTTTCGTCGGTTATTTCGTCTTCAAATGTTACAATACTTTTTCTTGGTAATTGTTCTTTGAATTCGTCCATTGAATTAACACAGTTTACATGTCCTTCAATATCAAACATATTGTTACTTGTGAATACGAAATGTGTAAATTTCGGCCAATAAGGAAAGTGTTTCATTGGAGTCATGTGTTCACACGATGGATTTATAAAAAGTTTTGTGGTGTGATATCTACTAAGATCCATATCAAACACATCGCCGGCTCTGTAATCTATGTTACTGTAATTTTCAAACAATCTATTCTTTGAAATCTGTAATATTTGCTCGTCCAGATCGATACAGGTAATCTGTTTGACCTTATCAGCCAAGCCTGGTACAAGAATACTTCCATACCATGATCCAAATATAACAACTTCACAATCTTTATCAAGCACATCTAGTGCGTTGCTCATTTCTAATATTCTTTTTTTAGATTTGAACTGATTTCTACTATAGCTATCTAATATATCATCAGCTAGATCTGGAAATTCTTGTGTAACAGTCAAGATGTTATATAGTAGATCCGTGTTAACCTCATTATTGCTTAATTCTAAAATATTTTTAATTAATGGTATGTCTTCTCTATTCATTATTTCCTCACAATAAAATCATCAATTACTAATATATCTAATCCTGTATTTTTGAATGTTGTTAAAGCATCCTCTGGAGATTCAACAATAGGCTCCTGACAATTGAAACTTGTATTCAACAGCATAGGAATACCTGTATGTTTGTAAAAACAATTTATTAGGTCGTAATATTTTTTATTAAATTCTCTGTTTACTGTTTGGATTCTTGCGGTACCGTCAACGTGTGTTATGCCAGGCACCGTGTCTACTTTTACAGGCATTATTCGTGACATGTAAGGACTTGGTTGATTTGTATCAAAATATTCTTGATAGTGTTCTTCCAAAACACTTGGAGCAAAGGGTCTAAAGTCTTCACGTTTTTTAATTTTACTATTGATAATATCTTTGATATTAGGATTACGTGGATCAGCAAGTATGCTTCTGTTACCTAATGCTCTATTTCCGCTTTCGGACTTTCCTTGATACCAACCAACTATTTTTCCGTTAGCTATCTCTTTGGCTATTGTGTTTAACAATTTATCTTCTGGCCATTTTTCAAAATTCATTCCTGTAAAAATGTTGCTATCTATATCGTGTTTTTTTCCTGAAAACACATTTGTTTTATGTATAGTTCCATTTAGATAGTAATCTGCGTGCATATATGTTCCAAGAGCCTGCCCTTCATCACCTACAGCAGGAGGAACAAAAACATTTTCATAATGCTTTGTAAATTCTTCATTCATATAACCGTTGTAAGCCACGCCTCCTGCTACACATAGATTGTCGCAGGTTTTTAAAGGATATACATACTTTTTAATTAACTCTATTGTTACATATTGTAAAGTAAAAGCAATGTCTTCTCTCTTATTGTTTTCAAGAACTTGTGGAGCAAACTCAGGTAATCGATGATTAGGATTCATTAAATAAGTTTCTATCATAGCATGAGTTTGATAATTATATTTTCCATAGCCGGCCAATCCCATCACTTTTCCTGCGTCAAGATATTTAAAGCCTATGTCCTGTGCCAACCTATTCCAAAGGCCTCCTATTGGAATTTTTTTTGAAAGATCCTTAATGTTTCCTTGCTTATCGATAAAAATACAACTAAACTGCCAGCCTCTTCCGTCTATTGCTAATATATCAGATTCAGGAAATCCGCTATTCAAAAAAGCGTATGTAGCATGTGACTGATGATGATCTATGTAATAGATATATTCATTGTGATATGGTTCCCAAAGACTTTTCGGTTTAAATTTTAAAAAGTCCTTTGAAGGAAAATACGTGTCTAATAAGTCACTTACAAATTCTTGTCCTAGATTAGAAACTGTAAAAGCAAACAAGTTATCTTCATTTCTTTTTAAAAACTGTTCTAACACATGTTCATTAAAAAACTTTTTGCTCGGACCTGGGTCATGGGACCATTCGTAATTTAAATTGTGTTTGATTCTGTTATGACGTTCTATTTGATTATGAAATGTTCCATCATAGGTATTATGATCATGTATGTTTAGTGCGGCGGAAAATATCTTCATTTTTCTAGTGCTATCTTTTCTAGTATTTCTAATTTACGAGCTTCAGGCCTAGGAGGGATAATATCCATGCATATAGTACAGTATTTTTCAAAGTCAAATAATTTGTACTCCATCATTTTAGTGATGTTGTCTACAGTGATATCAAATTCTCTAGAACCATTGATTGCTTTTCTACTACAATGTCTTATTTTTTGTATTTCAAAATCAAAAACTGGCACCTGAGGAAATTTAGCACACACCCTTCTTTCAATCTCAGGTGCTTGAATTAATTCATGATCTGTAAAAAAGTCAGGTGACCTAGAATTATATTCTTTAAACTCTGTGTTCTCGTGATCAATTTCTTTAAGATCAAAATTATCTCTATACTTGAAGTAGCCAGGAGTTTCTATAATTAGATTGTAATTGTTCTTATCATTCTGTGGCAGAAAAGGATAATTACCAAGTTTTTCAATTCTGTCTTCATAAAAGTCTAGCACAAGATGTTCTATGTAAATTATTTCAGGATCTTCCAGTATGTGTGGGTAAAATTTCCGCACCAGGCTGTTTGATAAAACCTGAGGAATTAAATTATCGTGCTTTTTTATTTCAGAAATAATTTCGTCTAGGTTTTTAATAAGACCAGGCTCTCCTCCTAGCAAACATATACGGGTTTTATAGGGACTCAATCCTTTTAGAATAGTCCTTACCAAATCCATATCCGTGTGTAGGTACCGCATTTCTAAAGTCCAGGCGGTACAATAATGACAGGATTTATTACAAGATTTGGACAGATAAAAATCTACCGTTCTGTATTCTGATCCTTTTAGTTCTTTTAGGCTTATAGGTTTTCTCATAACAGCTTTCGTATAGATATTTATAAGTGGCTGAAATCTCAATTAACAAAGTAGGCTGACAAAATAAATTATAATTGGTTAAACAAAATTGATTATTCTATCAAAATCAGGACGTCTGTTTTGAGGGTCTTGGATTTGATACATTTTACCTTTTCCAATGGTCATTAGCAACAATGGTTTGTTATCTATATAAGGAAAGTCCTGCCAACTGTCTAAATCTCTAGGAAAGCACCCGGTGAAAGATACATCTATGTTTTTTTCTAAACAATAATTACTTAACGCATCAGCAAATAAACCAACCTCTAATGTAATTGCTTCTTCCATATCCAAAAGTCCTTTTTGAGATAACTGGTCATCCTTATGCCCTCTTTTTATACGTCCTTGTTGAACAATGTTTGGTTTGTCTTCTATTCTAAGTGTAAAAATTAAAAGATAGTTACACGATAGTATATTTGAATAAGCAGGTAAGCGTATGCTGTATCTTTGATTATGTAATTCTTCATTTGATTTTTTATCTCGCTGTCCTTCTGATTCGAGACATAGTTCATATATAGATTTCTTTTCTTTTTTATATTGTTTACCTAACACATGAACTTTGTATGGCATGTAATTATTTTTTGACGGAGTAACTTTCCATGCTCTATATATCATATCATGGAATGTAGCTAAAGGAATATCATAATCAGCGTCATATTCTGTTACATATCTCCTTTTGGATAGATAGTCACTCATTTCATTTGTTCCTTTACCGTATAGATTATCTTCGTAATTTCTTCTTCGTGAAGATAAGCGTGTACAGGTAAAGACACGATCGTATCAGCAACTAATTTAGCATTGTCGCAACGGTCTTTTCTATGCTTAATATCCTTGTACATTGAATTTTCCGATAATGGTCTTTCATAGTGGATAGATAAAGCAAGATTGTCTTTTACCTTTTTCCTTGTTTCCTTATCGTTAAAACGTATAGTGTATTTGTGGAAATTATGATCGAGAATATCATTTCTAGATTGTGTGATGATTGGAAGATCAGCAAATGCTTCATTATATCTTTGTGCTATTTCCTGCCTTGTTTTTTGTGTCTCAAACATATTTTTCATTCTTTGTAATACAATCATAGAATTTAAAACGTACATTCTGCTGTTATGTCCTAGCATTTCAAAGTCTTTATCTTTGCCATGGCGTCTCAATTTCTTGACAATGTTTGCTTTATCTTTGTTGTCAGTCATGAATACGCCGCCACCGTTGATGCCTGCTATAACCTTGTTTGTGTTAAAACTGTAAGAGCTACAATGTCCAATGCTTCCTGCTTTTACTTTGTTATAACTAGATCCAATAGATTGAGCGGCATCTTCTATAAAGAAAATTTTGTGTTCCTTACAGTATTCCATTATTTCCGTAACATCAACCATGTTTCCAAAAAGGTGGGTATATATGATAGCCTTTGTTTTTTCAGTACGCATTCTCTTTATGCTGTCCAAACTTATGTGATAGGAATCTAAATCAATATCACAGAACACAGGAGTGGCACCAACCATGCTAATACAAGATGATGTTGATATCCAACTAAAGTCTGTTACTAAAACTTCGTCACCTGGACCAATGCCATGTGATAGTAAGGAAAAGGCCAAAGCATCTGTAGCACTGGCTACACTTACTACGTGTTCTCTTCCAACAAATCTTTTTATCTTATCCTCAAATTCTTCATTGTTTTCATAATTTAGCTGACTCATGAATGTATCAAATATATCCAAGTAAGCCGCTTTGTTTTTGAGATATTCCCTATCCCATCCGTCATAGTTTATCATTTATATTTCCCGTACTTGTTTTAATTTTTTGTTAGAAGTAGTGACGTGTTCATCTCTCCTAACGCCTTTTCCTTTTCCTTTTTTTATAGAACATATTGTCATACATGCTGGAGGGCCAACATGCCTTCTTAAGTTCTTGTAAAATCTTTTCCATTGCTTTGTTGCTAAGATTTGTTCAATGCTGTCGTAATCGTCTAACTTACTAACAGCCATAAGTTTTTTAAATTCTTTATCAGTTGTTGTATGTGGATCGTCGCAATAACAACACGGAAGCAAAACACCTTGATTAGTAATTGCTAAAGGAAATCCTTCAAAACATGCTGGTTTTAATTTAATTGTCATACCATATCCAATCTTAGTGTTTCTGTGGTGGGTTTAAGTGGATCATTAGGACCACGCCACCTTGAACTAATTAATTTATAAAAATTAACACCGATAGAATCAGCAAGTTCAATTGCTTCGTCTATGTCATTTTGATTGTAGCGAAAAACGATATACTGCCATGTAGGTTTGGCTTTAAGATAATTTACAGATTCTTTCATAACATTAAATAATTTTTCACCATCTTGATTTATTCTGTATTGATGACTATCCTTTGGCAAACCGTCTATACTAAATACCCATTTAGCAAAAGGGTTTGCTTGAAATGCTTGGATATACCATTTCAAAGATTTTACTGAAGAAGCATTATGTATTTCTACCTTTACTCCTTTATTGTAACACTTCTTTAAATATTCTATAAATTTAGGGTGATGTACTGGGTCAGATAATTGTCCTTCGAAGTCAATATGGTTCATAAAATTTAAAATTTTTTCAAAATTACTATCTGACAGATCTTGTCCAGGTACTTTAAGCCCGACACTTTTATAGTATCTTTGCCTTGGGCAAAGAGGACATTCTATAGCACATCTGTGTGTAAGATCTAAATTTACATTACGTCTGGTCCAAAATGTGGTATTTCTATTCATAAAATTATCCTAATGATTCTAAAATAGGCTTTATGTTAGGTTTACTTGGTTTTCTGTCCCAGTAAACATTTCCGCCATCGTTCATTTTTTTGTCTCGCAAATATATTACATCTTTATTATAGTATTTGCACTCTTGAAATATCCTCGGAGCTGGATCAAATGTGTCTTTGGTATACACATAAGTTTCAAACATGCCCATTAAATTTTCTACAGGAACAAACACGTTATTATTTTTTACATTAACATAATCTTGATCATATGTTAATATTCCGTGATTAGGAAATTTTTCTATAACTTTTTCAACAGTATCATAATACTTGTCATTGGTTCCTAAAAATAAGTATTTGAATTTTATGTTTTCAGTATATGGCTGGTATATAGAAAAATTAATGGTCTTCTCAAAATGTTTACCTACACCATTTGGATAAACCTCTCTATCACATAAATCTATAACCTGTTTCGGATTGTAAAATTCTAGTGCTATAGGATACTGTTGCGGATGGTTTTCAGAATACACACTTATTACCTTGTTTGAAAAAACATTTTTTAATATTTGCTTTTGATCTGGTGTGTAATCTTCAAAGTTTTGCCAAGATAAGGTCATCATGCTTCTGCCCATGATTAAAGTTACATCTTCATCGTTCGCCTCATAATAATCAATCACTACGTTTTGACAATGTACATATTTTCTTTTAATTGTGTTTATGTAATCTTCATGTTGGAATTTTCTATGAGATATTATTAGCACCTGAGCATCATGACCTGCCTTGTTAAGTAAGTCGCAATATTCGTAGCTATAGTAAAGTAACCCGTCAACAGGTTTGCTTGTAACAACAATGTTTATCATTTTATTTCTGTTACGTTTATTTTTCTTGTTTTCTGCGTATTGATTTTAATATCACTTGTTAAAGGAATTTGATGTAGGTTTCCATAAGGGTCAATAGCTTCCGGTGTATTTTTTATATTTACAATCTTTACTTTTCTAAAGTTTTTTCCTGTAATACTGTGTACATCGCTCCAGTCAGCATCCTTTTCAGATTTAGTTGTCAAAGTGTCGCCGTTACCCGAACCTATTGCTAATTCGGTTTCGTCAGTTTGCCATCTTTCTTTATCCTTTTGTGGATATCCTATACCTATGCCGTACGCAATTTTTTTTCGTCCTGCTTTTACATCTTCTAGTATACCTAATTTCTTTTCCCAAAACAGATCACCATTTAAATCCTCGTGGCTTTTATTACAACCTGTAACGAGATCTAACTTATGTGCGGCATACATTACAAGTCCCATCGCTATTCCGATACTTACATAGGCATTTTCCCATCTAGAATTTTTTGTATTAGATTTTAATGTGCCATCGGGATTACAATTTTCTTGTGTCTCTGGTTCCTTTGCTACAAACAACATGTACATGTTAGCATTAGCCTGAGCGTTTCTCCACGTGCTAGGAGGTGTTCTACTGTGAGTACAGCCCCAGGTGTATCTGGACATCTCTTGTACAACTTCTCTATCAGCACTCCAATATACATCGTAATACGCTTCGTGTTGCTTAGACGGACTGTTTTGTGCTATCCAAAGCAAATACCGAACAATATCGCCTCGTATTGTCCTAGAATAATCCCAATTTCTCTGGCACTTCTGCATATTTTGTATGACATCCATGTTTTTGCTTATGTCATAATTTAAAAATTTTATCTGATTTTCTAAGTTGGTTTGTCTATTCATATCTTGTAAATCCTGTTGGCACGTTCAATAAATATTTATATGAACAAAGGTTGGAGGTAATCTTGTCTGGATTATACCAAACAATAACACAATATGGTGATTTTATAAGATTAAATTATAGGTTCGAAAGTGTAAAATACGTAAATTGGACCGAAGAAAATTACTCGTATGTAAAATACAATCCAAGAAAGCCTATAGCTAGATATGGGCTAAGCCTCACAAGTTTAGACGGCGGACTGTCCGGAGTACCAGACTTAGACAGTCTCCATGAATATAATGAAGAACATTTTACTTCATACGAAGAAAAAGACTTTAATGTTTTAACTCCTGCCTACAAGCAGAACCAAGATATTCAAAAATTCTTAAAACCTTTTGAAGGTCATTTTTTTCGGACACATATACTTAAATTAGATCCTGGAGGATTCTTTCCTAATCATAGAGATTTTCGACATACTAACTTGGAAAGCTGTAGACTTATTTCACCTTTAAAAAATCCCTGTACCTTCATTCTTGAAGATAAAATACTTAACTGGCGTGTAGGACATTTGTATTTTCTAAATACTGCTAAAGTACATCAGTTGTTTAACAGCACACTAGATCCTAGCTATTGGCTTGTAGTAAATTTAGAAGTAACAGAAAAAACAGCTGAAACAATTCTCACAAATTTATTACCATTATGATCACAGTGACAACCATAACAGATGAACTTATTCCTAATCTAGAAACTTTCTGCCAAGAAGCAAAAAAGTTAGGTTACGTTAATAATAGCAGTTTGAAGGAAATGCGTTTTGAAAAGACAAAGGAATGGGGAGAATATTTTTGTGCATTAGAAGATGATAAAATGATAGCTGTGGCAGGATGCCATCCGTTGCCTGAAGTAAGTGAGACAGGTTGGAGAATACTTTTTAGAGGTTGTGAGTTGCCAAAAAAAAATAATTTTAAGGGTTTAGGAAAAGGTGATTGGAACAGCGTTACGCAAAGGGAATTTATTCCACGTT
>MDTA01147694.1_pt1 | contig 16336 bp, 14 predicted proteins | sample 811151 | NCBI WGS metagenome assembly MDTA01 (sample SAMN05326648, study PRJNA326480) | marine metagenome | isolation source: seawater | place: Indian Ocean: South | collected 2010 | reverse complement strand
TTAAACAATAATTTTTTAAAAATAAAAAATAAGGTAACATAAAAAATAAATATAAGAGCTAGGTATATAATGATAATCAAACTAAAGTTTATCAAAATAAAAAGCAAAAAAATTATAAATATTAAAACCTTAGATATGCTCATTAAAATTGGTTGCACTATGGTAGTGCTAATTGCTGGAATTTCTAAATTTAATTTTTTTATTACTTCTGATGGGTGAACTTTTTGAAATACACTAAAATTAGAATTCATTAATTCTTGATAATAATTTTTACCAATTTCAACTGATATTTTTTCACTCAAAAAAAATATTTTATAATTACTAAACACAGTTAGAACATTTGATAGAAAAAATAAAATAATTAAAAAAACAGCAATGTAAAAAACATCAAGCTGAACTCCTAAATTTTCATTTAAAAATTTAAAAAGGAAACTGTCATCCCTTTGTTTTTCATTAAAAAGTGTCAACAAAAACGTATAAAAAAAAGATATGTTTAAAAACTCAGCTAAAGAGCTTAAAAAATAATAGATCTGAATATTGAAAATTTGTTTTTTTGATTTTTGTGATAAAAGAGAATTAAGTTTTTTAATTAAGCGCAACATTTTTTACGATTACTAATAAAATTTATGAAAATTTCAATTATTACTTGTTGTAAAAACAGTATGCCTTTTCTCAAAAAAAATATCTCTTCAGTTAAATCTCAAAATCATAAGAATTTTGAGCATATTTTTATTGTTTCTAAATCCAGTGATAGAACTGGCGAATTTTTAAAAACTTTAAAATATTCAAAGAAAAAATTATATTTATTGCATAAAAGTTTATATGAGTGTTTAAATTTTGGATTATCAAAAGCTAAAGGAGAAATAATTTTTATACTACACTCGGATGATTTTTTATCAAATAAAAATACTTTTAAAAAAGTAAGTAAAATTTTTAAAAAAAAAAAGGATGTTATTTTTGGAAATATAAATTTTTGTAAACGAGATGATGAGAATAAAATAATTAGACAATGGAAGGGAAATTTCAAAAAAAAGAATTTTTTTTTTCCATCTAAGTTGCCGGCTCATACGTCATTATTTATAAAAAAAAATTTTTATAAATCTGTCGGTATTTACAACACAAATTATGAAATAAGTTCAGACTATGATTTTATGATTAGACTTTTTTCTAAATTTGATAAAAATTTCTACTACATGGATAGTCAAATAACTACAATGAGGTATGGAGGTATCTCAACTAGAATAAATAAATTATTTAAGAGAGTTTATGAAGATTTGATAATTTTAATAAAATTCAATAAAATTTTATTTATATTTTTATATGTGTACAAAATTTTTAAAAAGATACTGCAATTTTATGAATAAAATTCTTTATTTTTTTTTAGTTTGCGCAGTACCGAAGTATTTTATCATCGTATTCCTGAATTTTTTAATTTCATTTTTAAAAGTTTTTAAAAACAAGGTAGATTTAAAAAACATATCAACAAATTTAATTATATCTTTTTTAATATCTATAACTATTTTTGGAATAATTAATTCATATGATTTTTCCTTTACTCATAAATTGATTTGGGCGGCCCTTTACGGATGTTTCTTTTTCTATCTGAGTCAAAACTTTTTTTATTGTAGGAAAAACTTTATTAATTTATTAAAATATTTTATCATATTGATTTCTATAAAAATTATCACAATCTATTTGTTAAATATTTATTTTAAATTTCCTATAACAAGAATGGGTGTAATTACTCCTCATGATTTAGAGTCTATTTATGAATTGTTTGCTGAAAAAAATCAAACAATCCAATTAATTTATGATAAAACCCATAATATTAGTTACTTGTATCTTTATTTTTATTATCTAACTTTAGGACTTTTTTCATACGCAATTATTCATGATAAAAATAAAAATATTAATGATTTTTTAATATTAATATTACTATTTTTTGCATCTAGTTATGGATCGAGGGCTTTTGTAGGTTTATTTTTTATCGGTTTAATTATAATTTTAGCGTTCAAAAAAGATATAAGGTCAGTCTTAAGAATTATTTTATCATTCTTAATTATCTTTTTTAATTTAAATTTCATGAATGAAAATTTTGTTAATACATATTTGAAAACTTTTGACTCTTACATTGATCCTGTAGATAAAAAAATCAAAATTAATTCTCTAAATATGAGTGAAGATATTGATAATTTCTACTTGAATAGCACAAAAGTTAGAATTGATGATAAAAATCTATTAAATTTTAATTCAGGAGTTATTGATAATTACAACGGTTTTAAAGCTATCATTCTTGGGAAAATTGATAAAAAAAAATTTTATAATTACATGTTAAAAAAAGATCAGAACAGTTATTTTGTAAATCAAAAATATTTTAAAAATACTTATCTTAATTTTTTTTATTTAGGAAATATTTTAAGCTTTACGTTATTATTTCTTTCGTGCTTAATCATATTGTTCTGTTTATTGAAAATGAACATAAGAAAAAAAAATGATTATTTCCAAACACTTTTTTTTATTTTTTTATTTCTGAATGGGATAATGAGTATAAATGCTCCATTTTTAACTGAAAAAATATTTCTTTTAATTTACATATTTATATGTCATTCAATTTATTTTAATTACAAGTCCGAAAAGCTTACATGATTAAGAATATACTTGTATCTGGTGGATGTGGATTTATAGGTTCAAATTTATCGAATTTTTTAATTAAAAAAGGATATAGGACTATTATTATTGACAATTTATCCAATTCAAATTTACAAAATTTAGATAAAAATATCATCTTTTTTAAGAAAAATATTTTAAACACCAAATTCATTAATAAAATTTTAATCAAGTACGAAATTGATACTATAATTCATTTAGCAGCGAAATCAGGAGTTAATTTTAAAAGAAATACATTAGTAAGGAATAATATACATGGCACAAACTCTGTTTTAAAAAGTACTAAAAAAACTAAAGTCAAAAATTTTATTTTTTCATCTAGTGCTGCAGTTTATGGTGGTAGCAGATTTCCTGTTAAGGAAAATAAAAAATTAAATCCATTAAATGACTACGGGATATCTAAAAAAAAAACAGAAAAATATGTTTCCAATTATTGCAAAAAAAATAAGATAAATTTCGTTATTCTAAGATTATTTAATGTTATAGGTTTTAAAAAGTATCACTCAAATTTATCAGTTTTCGATAAAATATATCATGCCTTAACCAAAGGTAAAAATTTTTATTTGAGAAAAAGTAAAGAAAGTTCCTCTAGAGACTTTATTTTTTTAGGTGATGTAATTCAAATTTTTTTTAAAATCATAAAAAAAATTTCAAAACATAAGAATATAATTTATAATTGCTGCAACAACAAAAAATTTTCAATAGATCAAGTTACAAAATTTCTTGAAAAGAAATTAAACAAGAAATTAAGACTAAAAACTATAAATCTACAGAGAAATGAAATCCTACATTCAATTGGAAATAACACATTAATTAAAAAAAAAAAATTGTATAATAAAAATGTTAGTTTGTATTATCTTGTAAATAATTATATTAAGTCAAAATAAAAAATTATTCTTTTGACCAAAGTTCCCATACAAAAGTATAATTAAATATTTCTTTATATCCTTTGTTTATGAATATTTCTCTAATATTGTCTCTAGCTTGCTGTGAGTCCTCGTTTATTTTATGAAATTGAATTAAAAAATTTTTAATATTATTGATTTGTCCTTCATTAATTAACCTATTAAGAATTTCATATTCAGCCCCCTCTACGTTTAATTTCATTAGATCAATTTTTTGATATTTATTCATTATATCTATTACATCTATACCATTAACTTTATTGCCCCTAGATTTTGCATATATACTAGAATTCAAATCATCATTGCTCATATCTAATATACTATTAGATGACCAGATTGCATTATTATGAATAAAAATTCTTTTATTTTTTTTAAATCTTAAATTTAACTTTTCAAAAAAAAATTTATTTGGCTCATATGCAATAATTTTACATCCAAATCTTTCCAAAATTTTACAAATAAATTCTCCGTCGTATGCACCACCATCTATCACTATAGAATTGTCATCAATATCAATACTATTGAATAACAGTTCATTACCTCCAGCCCTAAAAAATTTGCCTATTTCTCCTGGATAATTATTTCTAATTTTTTTTCTTCTTTTTTCAATTATGTTATTGATGAAATTACTTATTGACATTTTTTTCAATTATTTTTTTTGTTAAGATTATCATTTCTTTCGTTAAATGCATATTGTTTGTAACTTTACCAGATTTTTGTTTTAAGGTTAATTTGATTAAATTTTTAAGCGCTTTATCATAATTAATTTTTTTTTTTTTAATCAAATGAAAACTTTTAAAATTAAAAAATTTTTCATGTTTTTTTATTTTGTAAAAATTTGCATAATCACCACTAATAAAAATTCTTTTTTTTTTAAATACGAAGTCTATTTCATCGATACTAAAATTTTTAACATCAAAAATATTTATTATTACCAGGAATTTTTTTTTTATTTTTAAAATTATTTTTCCACAAAAATCTTTTTTGATAATTTTACTAGGAGTCAAGTTAGAGTAAACTACGCTTATGTTTTTTTGTCCAAATAGGTAAAAAAGTAAAATAAGATAATGACAACCATTGTGTAATAATCCATTATTAAAAGATATATTGATATCTATAATGTTAGAAAAATCGTATTTTAATCTTTTTTTTAAAATAAGAAAAAAACTGATAAATTGCCTAGAGTAATTTATTTCAAAATTTATTTTATTAGATCTTACCATTTTATCTAATTTTTTTAGTTCATATAAAGAATTTGTGATTGGTTTTTCTGTAATTATATATTTAATTTTTTTTTTTATACAATACAAAGCAATTTCGTAATGTGTTTCGTCACTTGAGGATATTATTACCAAATCAACCTTTAACTCGTTTATCATTTTTTTATAATCTTTATAAAATAAAATTTTCAATTTATTAAAAGCTTTTAAATTATTTATTTTTGAATCACACACTCCTACTAAACTTACATTTTTTAATCTTTTTAGGTTATCAAAATAAGAATAATTTTTTGTTGTTTTAGAATATTCAAAACCAATTCTGCCCAAACCTATAATAACAGTTTTAATTTTTCTCATTATTAACTTTGTTAAAATCTTTATAATCAAAAATATCTAAAATACCTCTTGTAGAACAATTAGTAATCTTTATGTTTTTTTTTTTTGCATAATTTGAAATATTTACTAATGCTTTAAAAGTCCGATATGTCGACCAAAATCCTAATATATTCTCACAAGAATGAGTCAACTGATACTTCCTTGTATTATTTTTATTTCTTTTAACCCAATAATTTTTTAATGGAAATTTTTTTGAGTTTTGGTTAAAAGTATATTTTTCGCTTAAATAATGATCTTGATCAGCTCCAACCAAATAAATTTTTTTATATTTTAGAGACATTGCTAAACATAAATTTGTAATAAATACATTGAAACCAAAGGGAATTCCATTTCTACTACTAAGATTATTTGGCAAAAACTCCTCAATGGGATACGGAAGCTCATTAAAATAATTAATTCTAGTGTCTGGAATTACATTAAGTTCATTCAAATCTTTTTTAAATCCTGATGGAATTAAAAATTTGGTTTTTTTCGGTGTTTTTTTTAAAATTTCAGTCAGGATGAATCTATTTTTTTTTAAAACAAAAATTTTTTTTTTTATTTTACCCTTGACGTTATAACTTTCTCTCCAATTAAAAAATGACCCATCAGATAGTGTATAAAAAGAGGGAATAATTTTTTTTGAGGATTTAGAAAAACAAAAATAATTGCAAACAAAAATATCTGCATTTTTAATTTTGCTCAAATCTACATCATTTAAAGATGGTCCATTTGCAATTATGAAACATTTATTATAGTTTCGTTTTATATTTATTTTACTGACCTCAAATCTTCTTAAAAATAAGAAATAAAATTTGATTAACACATTGTGAATAAATTCTATTAGATGAATTAGTACTATTTTAATCAAATTAATAAAAAAGAACAAATTGTTAAAGATCGATAATTTATTTCTATCTCTTCTAAATGTTGAAGGAGATAAAAAAAACCATCGTTTATTATTTAAAAAATTTCTTACTTCCTTAAATAAAATCACAATTAATTATCTCCTTTTCTTTTTACATTTTGATTAATTTTTAATAAGTTTTTATTCTTTTTTAAAAAATTAATAATATCTAAACAGGAAAAATCTTTTTTATCGTTAAAATTTTTAATAATCTTTTCAAGAAATAAAAAATCATCCATCTCATCAAGGGTTAAACCTAAATCTGGCCAATGAAGAGATCTTGGAGCAATGATTGTGAATTTTTTGAATATTTTAGGGTTGTTTCTTATTGATAGACCTAAGTGTTCTATTTCTTGGGGTTTTTTGATCATCTTCAAAGATTTTTTTAAAACTTTTCTACTAAAAATATGACAGTCCATACCATCAGGAAAACTTCTAACATGTCCATTACTTACATAATCAACGTCATTATTAAGATAAGTATTTATAGTATTTGAAACTATCTCTGGATCAATCAAAGGACAATCCGCGGTAATCCCAACTATTAAATCAACTTTAAATTTTTTAGATGCTTTAACAATTCTTTCAACTACCTTTTCCTCACTACCTCTAAAAACTTTAAGTTTTAATTTCAATGCTTCTTTAACCAAAACATCATCCTCATCATTAGTGGTCGTAGCAAGTATAATATCAGATAGCTCAGCAACTCTTTTGAGTCTTCTAACCAAAATTTCAAATAAAGATTTTCCATTTACTTTCATTAGTACTTTTCCAGGAAGCCTTTTTGATGTCATCCTTGCTTCAATGATAGCACTAATTCTCATAGTTATCTTTTAAAAGGTAATTTTAATTCCTTCCAGACCTCATGAAAACATTTTGAAAATAAACTTATTAAATTTTGATTTATATCAATACTCGAAAAAGAAATTGCGATAAATGATTTATCATTCAGTTCTTCTGCATTTGGGCAAATACCTTTTTTATAAGAAATATTTTTTCTTGAAAAGTCTGCAGTCCATGGGAAACCTTTTGAACCGTAAGCGATTTTTTTTTGATAAATTGGCAAAAGATGAACATTTCTGTATCCACCATGGACACAATTCAGACCTTTTTTTTTTAAATTTAAAATAATTTTATCTCTAGGAACTTTTATCTTTTGTAAATCTAAAACAATTGGAAACACATAATATGAATTATCAACAACCTTACTTTTTTTTGGGAGAATTAAACCGTCTAAATCACTTAAAAGATTGATAAATTTATTTGCTAAAATATGGATTTTTTTTACTCTTTTCTTTAATTTTTTTAACTGTTCTATACCAATTGCAGATTCAATTTCACCCAACCTAAAATTATTTCCTAAGACGTTTACCAATGAAACACCCTTAAATTTATCAACAACTGCTTCACCATGATTTCTTATCAATGCAAGTTTCTGATATATTTTTTTTGAATTAGTTACTAATACACCCCCCTCACCAGTGGTAATATGTTTATGATAATTAAAACTATAGCCTCCAACGTCAGCTAGTGTTCCCGTTAGTTTTTTATTAAAATAACTATATGGAGATTGTGCAGAGTCTGAAATAATTTTTAGTTTATACTTATTGGCAATTTTTTTTAATGCTTTCATATCTGACGATTTTCCAAATACATCAACAGTTAGTATTGCTTTAGTTTTTTTTGTAATATTTTTTTCTACGGAAACCGGATCTAAGGTAAAATCATTTTTTTTTATATCCGCAAAAATTGGTATGGCATTCCATTGTAAAATAGAGGTAGCACTAGCACACATTGTCCAAGGACTTGTTATTACCTCGTCTCCAGGTTCTAAATCTAAAGATCCAATTGCTGCAACTAAACCTGATGTCCAGGAGTTAACTAAAATAGAATACTTTACTTTGTAAAAATTACATATTTGTTTTTCAAAAGATCTTACCTTTGGACCACCAAAATAATCCTCTAAACTTTCTCCTAAAAACTTTGATAAGCATTTGGATTTCACAACTTTTCTTGCTGCATTTATCTCTTCTGAACCTATTAGATTAAATTCTTCAATTTTATTTTTAATAATTTTCTGTCCTTTTTTCATTTTAAATTGATGTTATAGATTTTATTTCTGAATATGGAAGTTTAAAAAAGGTAGATCGAGTATTTAAACATGAATAGACTTGTTTTTTCAGTATAACTCCAATTACTAAAGCCATAGAATTAATTCCAATTATTTTTTTGGAAATTCTAAAATCTTTAATTAACTCTTTATTTGATGAAAAATATATTTTTGACTTTATTTTACTGAACTCTTTTTGATCTAAGAATTTTTTATATTTTTGTTTTTTTTCACTTGGATGTAATCTTAATAAAATCTTCTCAAAATATATATTTTTTTTTTTAATCATTTTAATAAATTTTTTGAAACAAGAATATTCAGAATAACTTAAGTTAGGAAAATGCTTTTTTATTGGTTCGCTCAAAAAAAGGAAATCATAAGAAAAATTAGTTTTTTTGGTTTTAATTTTTTTATATCTAGCTAAAATTTCCCGTAAAAAGAAGTTTTTTTTTTGCTTCACTGGTATATTAAATTTTTTTGACGCTATTTTATATGAAAATTTGTCGTGTACCCAAATTTCATCTGGCAAAATTTTTTTATTATTTAATTTAAACCTGTCAGTATAATTCACCCAGTGATCAATATATGATGAGGTCTTGATTTTATTTTCATTACACATAACTAATACTTTTTTTTCTAAATCGCTTTCCCAACTAGTCCCTGTTAAAACACTATCTGATTTCAAAATTTTTTTTTTGAGTTGGGAAAATTTAAAATTTTGAAAGTTTTTTTTAAATTTTCTTTTAAAGATTGGCAAAGCAGGTCCTTTTAAGAAATAGTCAAATTTTAATTGATTATGTTTTAGATAAGAGCTAATTAATTCTGCACCCCCAGCATCATGAGTAACGACAAGTAATTTCTTCATTAATTTAGTCTTGCCATAGAATTAAAACAAATTTTTCCAAAGATTTTTTTTTTAATTTGCTTTATATTAAGTAATGATAACTCTTTAAAAACTTTATCAAAATTTTGAAAATATTTTTTTAAATCCTTAGTTGAATGTGCAGTAGACACAAAAATCATATTAGAGGCTAAAATATTAGACTTTAATAATTGTTGCGTAAGATAAGTTTTATAAAGTAAATTTTTATCCTTATCTAAAAATGTAAATGACGGAATTGCATCTAAACCAAAGATTTCTATTGGGATTGAATATTTTTTAGAAATTTCTTTCCATTTTTTTTTAATCATTTTTCCTTTAGAAATTATTTGTTGCCAAGGTTTTTTTTTTTTTAAAATGGAAATAGTTTTTAATGCAGCAACATAACCACTTCTCTCTGTCCAGAAGGTACTACTTATGAAAGTATGTTTGAAGCTTCTCATTATCTCTTTTTTTCCAATAACAGCCGTAATAGCATAACCATTCCCAAGGGCCTTTCCAAATGTAGCAATATCAGGATTAATATTTATAATCTTGTGATATCCGCCTAAATTTTCTCTAAAACCTGAAGTACATTCATCAAAAACCAGAGATATTTTCTTTTTTGTCGTAATTTTTCTTATTTCTTTGAGAAATCTTATGTCTACTTTTTTATTTCTTGAAACTTCCATAATTATAGTTCCGATTTGTTTATCTTTTTTTAGAATTTTATTAATTTTTTCCAAATCTCCATAATTTACAGAGTATGTATATTTGCTGTACTCTTTTGGTATCCCATCAATTTTTAAATTAGGGAATAAATGTTTGTTCAATAACTTTTTATTATTTATATTTGCTGCTAAATACCAATCCTGCCAACCATGGTAACCACAAATAATAACTTTTTCTTTTTTCGTGAATACTCTAGATAACCTTACAGCTATTGCTGCAGCATCTGCACCTGTCCTTGCAAACCTGGCTTGGCCAGCCCATTTGTGCAATGATAATAATTCTTTTGCTAACATAACTTCCTCTGGACAATTTAATGTCGACATATTACTTTGTTTCAAAGCTCTAATAACTGAATTATCAATCTTATTGACCGAATATCCTAACAAATTTGTTCCTACTCCCATAACACACATATCAAGATATTTTTTGCCATTTAAATCCCAAATGTAACAACCTTTTGCTTTCTTGTAGTAAGTGGGCCAACTGTTTGGTGAAAAAATATTTCTATTTTTTGATAATAACATATTGCTTCCTGCAATAAATTTTTCTGATAGGTTAATAAATTTTTTATTTAAATTTTTCGCCATTTTCTTGGATCATTTAATAATTTTGATTTTACATGTAATTTTTTGAAATTGACGTTTCTATTATATCTAATTTTGAGATTATCCAAAATCATTTTTAATTGTTTTTCATTTTGTATACCAATAATAAATTTATCAAAAAAAGTTTTAAAAACAAAATTTAAGCATGCGTCAAGTTTATTCATTTTTTTAGATAATAAAAAATTTTCATATTTTTTGAAAACTTTTTTAAATTTATCAGGTATTTCGTCCTTTGAGGCTAATAAAATTCCTTGTAAAAATAAACTTCTTGCATAAATCTTGAAATTAAATTTTTTTTTCAAATTAAAGACTTCAGGTGTATTAAAAGACTGATTGAATAAATTGAGAGGCACTTGGATCACATCCGGTTTGCAAATTTTTAATAATTGATGCAACTCCTTTTTTTCATAAAGGGAAAATCCTATATTATTTATTTTTTTTGATTTTTTTAAAAATTTAAAAAAAAAATTATATTCTTTTTTAAATTTCAAAAAATTTTTGAAATCGTGAACATATAGGGTGTCTACTCTTTTTTTATCTAATTTTTTAAGACTTTTAATAAAAGAATTAATAAGTCTATACTGCGCATTTTTTCTTGTAGTTATTTTTGAAATTTTTGTGTCGATAATTATTTTTTTTTTATTAAAAATTTTTCCAAAATTTTTTTCTGCATTTCCATAAGATGGTGCAAGATCGAAGTTCTTTATGCCATTTTTATAACATTCTAAAAATACGTTATTTAAATCTTTTGTTCGATATTTTTTTAAATTTAGTATTCCATAATCTTTTTGATAGATTGCTGTTCCTATAATTATTTTTTTTTTTATCAATTTAAATTTTATTTAAAACTTTAATTATATATCTTTGTTCATTTTCTTTTAAACCATAATAAATTGGAATTGATATGGCTGATTTATAATAATCATAAGTAAATGGAAATTTACCTTTAATTTTTTTTCTTAAAATTGAAAATGATGATAATGGCGGATAATGAGTTTTAACAAAAATTTTATTTTTTTTTAGATAATTAATAATCAAATTCTTAGTTTTATTAATTTTTTTTAAATTTAATCTTAATATAAATAAATGCCAAGATGAGCTTCTTTCACTCATAATCTTTGGTAAAAAAAACTTTTTTTTATCTAATTTCTCAAAATATAAATTTGCTAATCTTTTTTTATTTTGAATAAATTTTTTTGTTTTATCAATTTGTGAAATACCTAATGCACAATTGATTTCATTTAACCTGAAATTGTAACCAAGATCAGTCACATTGTAATAATTCGAATCTAAATTTTTTAGATAATTTTTCTTAAAATCAGTCCCATTCTCTCTTAATAATTTGAATTTATAATCTAATTGGCTTGAATTTGTAGTAATTGCACCACCCTCAGCTGTTGTAATTACCTTAACTGGATGAAAACTAAATATACAAGCATCAGAATACTTACAATCTCCTATAATAGTATTTTTATATTTAGATCCAAATGCATGAGATGCATCCTCAATAACTTTAAATTTATATTTTTTTGATAATTTAAAAATTTTTTCAAGATTTACTGGGAAACCTCCAATGTGCGTGACTACTAAAATGTGCGGAAGTATTTTTTTCCGCTTTGCAATAATTAATTTTTTTTCTAAATCTTCTGTACAAATATTATAGTCATTTAAATTAATATCAACTAAATCAATTTTTGCACCTAAGTGCATTGCACAATTAATTGAGGCTATATAAGTATTATTAGAACTCCAAACTCTACTACCATTTTTGACATTTAAAGCTTTCATGCATGTTAACAAAGCACAGCTAGCATTTGTCAATGCTGTAACATGTTTGGCTTTGCAAAATTTTGCAATTTTTTTTTCAAATAAATTTAGATAATCTCCTTTAGTCAAATAATTTGACTTAAGTACACCAATTACTTTTTTTATATCTTTTTGATCAATAAAGTGTCTAGAATAATTAATTTTTTTCATTTACAATTTTTTTGTAAATTAAAATTTTTCTAAGCTCAATGGAATTTATAAATTTATTTTTATCAGAAGAATAAGCTTTGCCAGATGGATAATCTTTCGCTGAATATCTTTTTTTTATAATATTTTTTTTAATAAAGTCTGGAATAAGTATTATTTTTTTTTGATTATGTACAGCTCTGTAGGATTCTGAAGAGGTGACCAATTCTTCATGATACTTTTCCCCTGGTCTTAGGCCTGTAAATACTATTTTAGAATTTTTTTTTACTGCATTAGCTAAATCTAAAATTTTATATGACGGTATTTTTGGAATTACAGTTTCTCCTCCAACTAAATTTTTTAAGGCATATACTACAAGTTCAACACTCTCATCTAAAGTCATAGTAAATCTTGTCATTCTTTTATCAGTAATAAAAACTTTATTGCTTTTTGTTAATTGATTTAAAAAATTTGGGATGACTGAGCCCCTACTATTTAATACGTTTCCATATCTTACAATTCCAAACTTAACATTTCTAGAACCCCTATACATATTTGCTGAAGAAAAAAGTTTCTCCGCACAAAGTTTTGATGCTCCATATAAATTTAGTGGCGCGGTGGCTTTATCAGTTGATAACGCAATAACTTTTTCGACGTTATTATTAATTGCTGCATCAATAATATTTTGAGCTCCTAGGATATTAGTTTTTATAGTTTCTATAGGATTGTATTCTGCAATAGGTACATGCTTTAATGCAGCTGCATGAACAATAATGTCAACCCCGTGACATGCGTGATTTAATCTATCTTTATCTCTTACATCCCCTATAAAATATCTTAAATTTTTAAATTTAGACTCTGGAAAATTTTTTTCCATTTCATATTGCTTTAACTCATCTCTGCTATAGACAATTATACGCTTTAGTTTTTTGTGTTTATTCAATAAATATTGAATAAATTCTTTTCCAAAAGAGCCTGTTCCACCAGTTATTAGAATACTTTTATTTTTAAACATTAAGTTTTTTATATATGTTTTTTGAAAAATTTAGCAAACTTAAATCATTATATTTGTTTGCAATAATCATTAAACCAAAAGGCATTTTGTTTATATTTTTTTTTTTTTACCGGTAATGTAATACATGGATAACCAAGAAATGACCATATTAAACAGGTATCATTTTTTTCACGTTCTCTAATTCTTGGTGCTACTGATGAAGTGGTGGGAATTATTATAAAATCATAATTATCATAAAAAAAGGTGTCAAAAACCTTATTGCAATTACTCTTAAAATCTAGAGATTTTAGATAATTCTTGGCACTAATTTTTTTTCCATAAAACAGATAATTTTTTAACTCTCGACTAATTTTTTTATTAATTAAACCTGATTTGTTAGAGTAATAATGTAGTGATTTTCTATAGATTATATCATGATGACGATGGATTTTAGAGATTAAATTTAGATGTTTATTTATCTCAAAAATTTTTAAATTTGAATTTTTTTTTAAAAATCGATTGGTAAAATCTAATATTCTTTTATCAAAGTTACTAATTAATTTAAAATTTTTGTTGAAAATTCCAACTTTATGAGATCTTTTTTTTTTAAACTTTTTTAAATTTTCTAAATAATTTTTTGTCCATGGATAATCGTTGTTGAAACGTGATAAAGTACTGAATGTATCCTCAATTCCGATAATACTTTTAGAGAATATCCCAACAGTATCAAGTGAGTCGTTTGTTTTTAACACCCCTGTTCTATCTATTGCACCAAAAGTGGGTTTAAAACCTATAATACCACAATAGCTTGCAGGTCTCAATATAGAACCTCCAGTTTGAGTTCCAATTGTAATTGGTAATGCATCAATTGCAACAGCAATTGCTGATCCAGTTGAAGATGTACCTGCTATAAAATCTTTATGATGAGGATTAATATTTTTTTTTTTATCTATAAAATGAACTGCAAATTCAGCTGTTGTAGTTTTTGTAAAAATAAGAGCATTGTTTTCAATTAAATCATCTACGAGCCTTGCATTATTTCCTGGAGTAAAGTTTTTCATTCCTGATAGACCAAATGACGTTTTTAAATTCTGTGTATTTATAACATCTTTTAGCCCAATGGGAATCAAATAGAGTAAATTCTTTTTTTTCTTTTTTAAAATAGTTTTTAGTTGAGAAAAAATAAATTTTTTATCAAAGTGTTCAGCAAAGTTAAATTTTTTATTAAGATATAAAAATCTTTTATAAAAATTTTTATAAAATTTAATTATTGCGTCATCTTTTGACTTCCTCAAAAAATTTTTTAAAGATAAATAGTTATTTGACATAATTCAAATTTTAAGTTTTTTTGCATAGCTACTTTTTAATGCCGACTGCTTAATAATTTTTATTATTTTTTTTTCGGATAAATTTGTGATTTTTTTATAATAATTGAGAGCATGTGGTTTTTGGATATCATATTTTTTTGCTAGCTCAAAACCTTCTCTTCTTGTAATTAGTCCCCGCCTTACATCTTCTGAGGCATGCAGTGTTGCTCTACCAATTCCTCTTTTTAAAAAGTTAAGATAGTCATGAACACCCGCCATTATACATTCGGTGCTTTTGTATCCCTTATAAGTATTTTCTACTTTAGTATTTAACCAGCCGTAATTATTTATTACAAAATCAATATTTTTATGTTCGTCCCAAAAAATATAGTTTCCCAAACTAATTAATTTTAATTTTTTCAGATCTTTTAAAGATGGATATTTCCAATTAGATAGATAATTTGAATTATCATATTTATTTTCAAAGATTTCAGCTTTTTTAATCGCAGATCCTTTCAAAAACATTAAAGGATCAGGATCGATAATTTTTTTATGTGATCCCCTCGCATCGGTGTCGCCCGGACCCTCACCATAAATTAATAAATTTAATTTCCAAAATAATGCACTTTGAACTGCAAATGTACCCGCTCCTATATGACAGTGCCAACATGAATCTCCAATTTCAGTAATTGATTGTTTTGCAACTCTATTAATTTTTTTTCGTGATGCGTTAAAAACCACATGATCAAGATCAAACTTAATTAATAAATTTTCCAGATTATATCTTCCAGTTAAAGATAACCAATTTTGGCCATGTGTGACTGCTAAAGGATATACGTTATTTTGTTTTAAAATATGTGCTTGAAATGTACTATCTTTCCCGCCACTAATTGGCAGTAAAGCATCATAATATTTTTTTTTTCTAAATCTTTTAAATATTGTTTCGAGAGTGTTTTGTCTTTTTCTCCAATTTATAACCATTTTTTGCTCTGAATTTCTACATAAAGTGCAAATTCCAAATTTATCGAAATCCATACCCTCAGAAGTCTCAGGAAGACAGCATCTTTTACAATATTTTATTTTATCAAATAATGGTTCTCCAAAATTTGTTTTTTTTTTATATCTAGTCCAATAATCAGGTTTATATTTTTTTTTCCAATCAACTTCAGTAAAATTTTTATCAAATCCAACGAAAAATAAATCTTTGTGTTCTTGTGGAATTTGATTTTTAAATTTTTTAAAAAAGTTATTTGTTTTTAATAGATTTATCTCAATATTTTTCTCAATTTTTTTAAAATCCGAATATTTAATTATATTAAATAATATTTTTTGTTTATTTGATAATTTTTTGTTTTGCAAAATATATTTATTTAACCATTTAAATACTTCTTTTGTCTCAATGTTTTCCGATGAGAAAAATATTGAATTTTTAAAACCATACTTAAATGAAGAAAGTAAGAAAAAATAATATGTTGAAAAAATTTTAAATCTGTTAACTTCTTTTCTATTCAACTGTCTCTTCAATTCTCTAATTAAAGAGGGTCTTAGGCTAAACATTATATAATCAAGATCTAAATAATCTATTTTATTCTTAATTGTATTTTTTGATTTTAGAGAGAAAAGCCTGTGATTGAATATACATCCTAAAAAATTTTTATTTTTATATGTGGAGATATAATTTTTGATTTTTAAAGTATCATTT